>Ga0209785_1000060_pt1 | contig 55378 bp, 43 predicted proteins | sample WorMetG1BERMUDA2_FD_187403 | JGI IMG/M metagenome (GOLD analysis project Ga0209785, IMG submission 187403) | Marine gutless worms symbiont microbial communities from Max Planck institute for Marine Microbiology, Germany - Inanidrilus... ...
AAAAATGGAATCGACCAGTCCACAACTGGAATAGAATACTTTCCAGCATGTGCATTCTATACGGAGAGCGGATACCGCTCTCCCTCAGATTATAAAAAGAAAGTGACACAGTTTATTTAACAGCCTCTCCCCTTCCGGCAGAACAGTCTCCACTCTACTATTGCAAAAAGGGCCTGCACTGCTCAGGGTTGAATTGCTCCAACCCGTTTCAACGTATTTCTGTCCAGAACCAGAATCCCTTTCTCCGGGGAATTGAGATAAAGATACTTCTCAAAAAAGGTGATAAAAGTATCCGGAGCAACGGTAACATCTGATCCAGCCACCTTCCTCATAGAAGCATCAAATCGTCCCAGCCGGTAGGAAAGGCCGTCTTTATAGATCGCAAACACGGAACCTTCCCGAATTTCTACAAAACTGCGGAAATAAATATCAACATCCCCTGTCGCTTTTGGCTTCAGTTCTTTATGGTCCAGGAGTACAAGAAAGTGCTGATTCGCGTGCCCTCCTTTATGGCCGATAACCACCGCTCCGTCGCTGAACACATCATACTTCCTTCCGCAGATGTCGACAAATGAAGATTTACGCAGCACTTTCCGATTAATGGGATCAATCAGCATCATCATATTATTATAATGCCCTCCGCTCAACATCCGCGTTACTTTCAAGTAATAGAGTGTCCCTTTAAAAATTTTCCGATCTTTTAACCGCTGCTCCTTCTCCTTGAGAAGCTTTGCTTTTCTTTGCAGCTCCCTCTCCCGCTGCTCAAGCTCCTTGCGCTCCTGATCAGGAGTCGTTTCAGGTTTAATGCCCGTCTTTTCTTCATCCTTTTGCAACAGCTTCTGTTCTTCTTTATTCTCTGTCTCCTTCTTCTTGATCGTGTCTTCAAGTTTTTCAATCTTTTCTTTATCCTCAGCGGATTTCTTTGTACTATCTTCTACCTTCTTTTCTCTTTTTTTCACCGCATCATCAAGCTGTTTCACCTCTTTCTTCACTTCTTCCCGCTTCTTCTCTGCGCGATTGATATCATCCTGAAGCTTCCGCTGTTTCTTCGGATCGGTCTCTTTCAGCAGCTGGACTTTCTTCTTCCCCAGGTCTCGATCAATCTTATCCGCTTCCTGACGAGCCTGCTCCTGCCTTGACGTATCTTCCTGCAATTTTCGCTGTTCTTCCTGGCGTGTTTCCTCCCGCTGCACGCTCCTCTTCTTCAGGTCCTCCAGCTTCTTGCGGCGTTCTTTATTCTGCCGCTGTTTGAGATCAAGCATTTCTCTCCGGTCAGGGACACCGCGATCCCTCCGTTTTCTCAGATCATCGATTATACTTTTACGCGTTAATTCAGAAGGATCAATACTGGTGATCGTCTGTTTCCCGCCCTCTTTTGAAATCGGGATAAGAACCCTGCTCCTGCCAGGCCAGTAATAATAGAAGCGGGAGATTCCGGCATTTCTGCGGCTCAGATGCCGCATAACTTCAGGGTTATACTTAGTCCGGAAATAACCCACTTTTCCACGGTAATAGGCATTATAAAACGTGATGAACTTTGCCAGAAGCAGGCCGTCTTTTTCAGTATACCTGTATCTCTTCTCAAGATATGCGCCGATGATTGTGCGGATTGATTTGATATCCACGATATCAGCCTTTTCATCAATATGAAAAATATCCGCATTATAGAAACGGCCGGCTCCTCTGGCGCGGATGACAGAAAACTCATTTTTCCGTCTATACCGGGTATTGTCCTTCTCAGCCCTCCCCCCCAATCCAATCCCTATGGATCGGACCTCCTGGAGAGGCATAATTCTGGTATATCTTCCACGGTACTTCACAAAGCGGACCCGATGTCCGCGGCTCAACTCACTTTCCACCACTTTTTCCGCATACAGAATCTGTACAGCGAAAAACAGCAACAGGGAAAAAGATATGATCCGATACATGGTACCACCTCCAATGACCGCCTGTATTCAGTGTATCCCCATCCAGGATACGCTGTCAAGTAAACAACGCAACCGGTTCTTTGATATAGTTAAAGTATAAAACAGCTTCCCTGTAAAAAGGTCAGCAAGTACTGTTCCCCTGCAGTGGCATGAACCGGCTTCTCTGATCCCCGATTCCATCAGAGCCACACCAGTCTACCGCACCTCCAGTTCGGAACATTCTTACAAACGCAACCCCCATGGGGTTCCTGCACTGGTTCAGCGGGAAAAGAGCAGTCGCCCTTCAGCGGTCGGGCATGTGTCCAATTACCTATCAGGAGTTGCAGCTATATTTTTTCTCCTTATCATTCTCTGCGCCACTCTTTAATAGTATACTTAAATGGATTTCATCCGACGGCTATGAAAGGGACGACAGCAACCGGGCACAATAATGGATCTTGGACAACTCATCTTTGCAAAGAACATGATTCCTCAACTCTCTTCCGCTGATAAAGCGGGTGTTCTGGAAGAACTCATTAACAGACTTGTGGAGACCGGCGAAATCAGCGACCGTGACAGGATTCTCGAAGCCATCTGGAAAAGAGAGAAACTGATGAGTACCGGTTTGCAAAATGGAATCGCCACTCCACATGCTAAGACGGATTTCACTGATGAAATGAAAGTTGCAATCGGACTGAAGCCCCGGGGGATCGAATTCGAATCTCTTGACGGCAACCCATCTACTATTTTTGTCCTGCTCCTTTCACCCACTGCAGCCAGAGGACCGCATGTTCAATTCCTTGCTGAAATTGCAAAGCGTTTGAAAGACGAAGGCGCAAGAACAAAGCTCCTGGCCGCACAATCAGCAGATGAGATTGCCGGATTCTTCATTTGAGTAATTAAAATGAAAAAACTGTTTCCTGCACTTTTTGCAGCTTCACTGCTCTTTTCAATACCCCTCGCGGCAACGCAGAAGAACAACCAGCATAGAGCAGAGACAGCATCCCATCAAACCACGGAGCAACAGGAGGCCGGCTCCATGGCGCATCATATGATGGTTCTGGCGATCCAGCTCGGAATCATTATATTCGCGGCCAGACTCTTCGGCTCTCTCTTTAAAAAGTACTTAAAAATGCCATCCGTTCTTGGGGAACTCTTTGCCGGGATTATCATCGGAGGTCATCTGCTCGGAGGGATCAACCTTCCCGGCTTCCCTCACGGGCTCTTCGGGAGCGCCCCGGGGGCGGCCTTTCCCGTCAGTACAGAACTGTATGCAGTAGCAACAATCGCTTCGATCATCCTGCTGTTTCTGGCGGGTCTGGAGACTGATGTGGCTCTGTTTCTGAAGTTCTCTGTTACAGGTTCCATGGTTGGTCTTGGGGGAGTGATTTTTTCTTTCATCTCTGGTGATTTAACCGCTGTTTTTTTCAGCCACCTGATCTCTGCAACCCCGATTTCCTTTATGCATCCGACCGCCCTTTTTCTGGGTACAATATCCACTGCAACCTCTGTGGGGATAACCGCCCGCATCCTTTCTGAAAAAAGGAAAATGGACTCTCCAGAAGGGGTATCCATCCTCTCCGGAGCGGTTATCGATGATGTTCTCGGAATCATCATCCTGGCTATCGTTCTCGGAATCAGCACTGTCCAGAAATCAGGTGGTGCTGTTCAGTGGGGAAAGATCGGACTGATTGCCGTAAAAGCTATTGGGTTCTGGTTGACCGCTACGATTCTGGGAATGCTCTTCGCTAAAAAGATCGGAGGTTTCCTGAAGAACTTCGGGGCCGGCTCCATGGCTTCACTCGCTCTTGGTTCTGCGCTGCTCCTGGCCGGTATATCTGAAATGGCCGGACTGGCCATGATCATCGGGGCCTACATCATGGGCCTCTCCCTCTCTCAGACGGACCTCTCTCATGAAATCCAGGAAAAGCTTTCCGGTGTGTATCGATTCTTTGTTCCGGTCTTCTTCGCGGTGATGGGAATGCTGGTTGATTTCAGCGCCTTCTCCTCCATCTCCATCACCCTTTTTGCTGTGATCTATACCTTCATTGCGATCGTCTCCAAAATGGTCGGCTCGAGTATCCCCTCTCTGGCCATGGGATTCAACATGCGTGGGGCTGTACGGATCGGTCTGGGCATGGTCCCCAGGGGGGAGGTCGCACTTATCATCGCCGGCATCGGCCTCTCAGCCGGGATAATTCCCAACTACATTTTCGGTATAGCCGTAATGATGACACTGGTCACTACAGTTATTGCCCCTCCGGGCCTCGTGCGGGCATTCAACAAACCAGCCAGAGGAACTCGAAAAGAAATTGCAACAAAGAATACAGAAGAAGAGCTCTCTGTTGATTTTCGAAACGAAAAGACCACGGAACTCTTTATGGACAAACTGCTCCAGACTTTCAAAGAGGAGGAATTCTTCGTCCATCTGGTTGACATGGAAGCCAGAGTGATCAGCGCCAGAAAAAATGACATCTTCCTGACTATACGTCATATGAAACAGAAAGTGGAAATCGACTGCCGCAACAAAGACCTGCAATATATGAAATTTGTGATCACGGAATCGATCCTGGGGCTTGTTGAGATCATCGAGGAGATCAAAGACGCCTCTGACCTGAAAGCAAAACCCAGGGAACTTCTGAGATCCTGAATAGAGGCATAGAAAAAAGCAGAACAGCCACAGAAAATAATCACATTGCAATATAGCGTCCGAAAATAGCAAACCGCTTGAAAGCTTACCCCAGACAAATAAGCAACAATCCTGAGGGCGCAAGTTGCGGATGAAGTCCTCTATCGCACTCTCCGGGCCATATACACTGTAGACTACCAGCCACCCCACTCAGAATAGGGATGTCTGGATAAATATGCATTGTAGAATCGCTTATCCCCGGTCACTTCCTCCCCGATCCAGTCCGGTTTTTTCAGCTTTTCCTCTTCAGAACTCAGCTCTACTTCAGCGAGAATCAGTCCGCTGTTTTCTCTCTCAAAAACATCAACCGCCCAGACAAACCCCTCAAACGGAATCTGATACCGTTTTTTTTCGATAATAGACCCAACACAAAGCGACTCAAGCATTTTCCGTGCATCCTGTTCTGGAATCAGATACTCATACTCAGGACAGCTGCAGCCTGATAATTCCCCCTTAATCGTCAAAAACCCGGTGTCACCGACTACCCGCACCCGAACAACTCTCCGCGGATCTGAAGAAATATACCCCTGCCGGTAGTGTTTACCGGCCTTTCTTGGCCAATCATTATGAATGATGAGAAATTTTCTCTCTATCTCTATACCCATCTTCTTCCCCTTTTCCAACCTCGATCTAAGCATCTTTCGACAACAATCACACCTCAACCCTTTTTCTCGATATCAGAGGTGGCTTCATAACTATAACAGAGCGCAATGGTAAAACCCAATTGATCAATCTATGCCTGTAGTATATGTTACAAGAACTGAAATTTCTTCGAGAATGATGCGGACTCTTCTACAAAGGAGTCAGCAATATGATTCGCTGTCAGAAAGCTGAATGAGGAGTTGCGTCTGTTTGTAGCATACTGTATCATGTACATTGACATCCAGGAGGCGGATAGTCTCAAAGTGAAGCGCAATCTTCTCAGGAGTGTAAAACAGCGGATTCGGCATGATTTTAACGTGAGCATCGCTGAAACCGGCCTTCTCCATACTCCTGTGAAAGGAATGCTTGCTGCTGTGTCTGTTTCTGCAGACAGACAATATCTTGAGGGGCAGATGAGTAAAATGCTGGATGCAGTTGAAAGACGGTTTCCTGGACGCCTGGCAGATAATGAACTGATTGTTCGCCATATTGAAGAGTGAGCCGTCTAAGGTATTCTCCTGAGAAATTCGATACTAAAAGTACTGGAATTTCGGAGGGGAAAGTGGACAGACCAGAGAGACTGCATCCTTTTTTAGCAAAACAATTGATCGCGTACATCGGAAATAAGCGGAGGCTGCTTCCATTGATCCAGCGAGCGATCAGCGCATGCGGGGCCAGCAGTGAGGAGAGTGAAAAACCGCTTTTTGTTGACTTTTTTTCCGGAAGCGGTTCTGTATCCAGGCTCGCGAAATACTGCGGGTTTTCAATTATCAGCAATGATTGGGAGTACTATGCATCAATTCTTAATAGTGCTTTTCTGGAGACAAATGCTTCTGATCTAAAAAAGATGTTCAGACGATACGGTGGGATTGCATCTGTTCTGGAATTGCTGAATAGTCTGGAGATCGGTTCTGACCGGGATCGATATATTTCAAAATATTATGCCCCTGAATATACAGAGGTCGCCGATCCGGACAGAGAGCGTCTTTTCTATACAAAAAAAAATGCTGAACAGATCGATGCGATACGAGCCTGGATTGAGCGGGAATATCCAGAGCCGTTATTGAAGGGAGTCAGAAAAAAGGAGAGAAATCTTCTTCTGGGTCTTCTGCTCTATGAAGCCGCAACACATGCCAATACATCAGGGGTTTTCAAAGCCTATCATCGTGGTTTTGGTGGAAGAGGTAAGGATGCTCTGGGAAGAATTTTTAAAAAAATAGAGCTCGAGTACCCGCAACTGATAGATGGTGAAGCTGAAGTGACCTCCCTGGACGCGATAGAACTTGCAAAAAAGTTGAGAAAAGAAGAGAGCCGTGTTGCTATAGCCTATCTGGACCCACCGTACAATCAACATCAATACGGATCGAACTATCATCTTCTGAATACTATCGCCAGGAATGATCGCCCGCCGATAGGTAAGGAGATTTGCCTTAATGGGAAAAAAGTGGCTAAAGGCGGTATTCGGAAAGATTGGACAAAAACACGATCGGATTATTGTTATAAAAAGAGTGCGGCAATTTCTTTCAGACAACTGATCAATACTATCCAGGCGGATAGATTGCTCGTGTCGTACAGTACTGAAGGGATTATCCCTTTCAGAGAGATGCTTGAGATTCTGGGGGAAAAGGGACGGCTTGATATCGTTGTATCTGAGTATACACGCTATAGGGGGGGGAAACAGGCCCTCTCCACAACTTTGAGCAATGTTGAATTTGTTCTGATTGTTGATACAGCACAAAAAAACAGCTCTTCAGATATTGAAAACATTTATCAGATTCTTAATCAGGAAAACATGAAGTTGCTTTTAAAAAGAGCGGTGAGCCCGGCTGTTTTTGTCAGGGAAGGGTTCCGGGTTTCCGGGTTTTCTGTACTCTCCAAAAATCTTGTTTTTGACAAACAGCTGCAAAATGGCTGTTTGCTGAGAGTTTGTGTGCAGGATTTTAAACGGATAGAGCGTTGTGAATTGATTGAAGACGACAGATCTGTTCCAGTCTTAGAAACCAGTGCATCACTGCAGAAGGAATGCTTATCAGTTCTGAACCGCGTAACCGCAGTGTCCCGTGAAGAGGAGCTTGCGGTTACCTTGAATTCATTGAGATATCTTCTTGAAAAAGGTGATCATTCTGCTGCTGAATCCATCTTACCTGATATCCCGATCCTGCTTAAGAAATTCAATGATCATAAAGCTTACCGGCGCTCTCTGGAATTTCTTGATCGTTCTATCAGGATCATGCGTTCTTGTTCAGGATATCGAGAATTGCGGCAGGGGAGACGGTTTCGGAATGTTTTAACTCAGCTTGGAAAAGTACTTGAAAAAAAATTGTCTGTACCGGGTGGGGAAGAAATGCAGGGGCTGCCTTCCATTACAAGCGGTATCAGGGAGTCTTTTTCTCAGCTGTGCACCAGTGCTGTTTTTGAATAATGTTCTATAGTATATTTAGAGGGTTCAATTATAAAAACAGGAGCACACAATGCAGAAGCTGGAGATAAAAACATATGTCATGATCGGCCTCGTCGTACTGGCTGTGATTTTCTTGATTCAAAATTTTGCCACTTCTACACTTAAAATCTTTTTTATTAAAATCACAATGCCTTCCATTATTTTTTATTCCATATTATTGGGTATCGGGTTTTTACTTGGTTTTCTTTCAAAGAATAAAAAATAAGTTTTTACCCGGTGTGGAATTGAGAGGATATCGACAGGTATCCTTTTTTTTGTGTAAGGTTCAGCAATAGACACCAGGAGATAGAAATGCACCTATTATATATGGGAGCAGGCTTTGTCGGAGCCTGTTCAGCTGCTGTTTCAGCCGATTCCGGCCATTCAGTGACGGCCTTTGATATTGATGAAAACAAGATTGAAAAACTTTCATCCGGAGATCCAGCGTTGATTACCGGATGTTTGCATGAAGAGGGGCTTGCTGAGTTAATCCTGCAGCACAAAAATAAACTTTCCTTTACTTCTGATCTGAAAGCTCTGGAACCGACTATGGACAGCCTGGATGCTGTTTTTATCTGTCTTCCAACGCCGGAACAAGAAAACGGAGAATCTGATCTATCATATCTCAGAAAAGCTTCAGAAATGCTGGCTGGATTGATGGTCAAAAGAAATGAGAGCAGGCAATCAAACAGAATTCTTATTATTAATAAAAGCACTGCCCCGATCAGAGCAGTTGATTTGCTCAAAGATATCCTGGATACTGCTGGTGTTCTCAACTATGGCGTGGCCTCGAACCCGGAATTTCTGGTTGAGGGGCAGGCGGTGTATGATTCCATCCATCCCAAACGAGTCATTGTCGGCGCGGAAGATGGGAGAGATTTCAAGACGTTACGAACAATTTATCAGCGCTTCTATGATTCTTCCAATGTTATTTATCAGGAGATGAACCCATACGAAGCGGCAACCGTAAAGCTTCTTTCCAATACAGCACTTTTTAACAGACTCAGCTACACCTTTTCAGTTGTTGGCCGTATCTGTGAGCTCTACCCTGAACTTAATTATGAACAGATTAGAAATGGGATTATTTCTGACAGCCGAATAGGTAAATGGGGATTTTATGACAGCCTCTATGCTGGAGGGAGTTGCCTGATCAAAGATGCGAAGTCTCTGGCATACCAGATAAAGAGCGAGGGGGGTGATCCGGCTTATATCCGGGCTGCTCTTGATGCAAATACGGCCCAGATAACCCGCTTCTATAATCGAGCTGAGAGTGAAGCCAGGTATGATTTCCAGGGGAAAACAGTCACCCTGCTCGGCCTTGCTTTTAAACAGGGTACAAATGATATGCGACATTCAGGTGCCCTGTACCTGATTCGAAAATTGCTTGGTGCCGGAGTGCAAAAAATCAAGGCCTATGATCCTGCTGCAATGGCCATGTGTCAGGCTATGTTTGACCCTGAGGCAGATGAACTGTATAAGAGGATCGAATATGCTCCTGATGAAAAAAAAGCGTTAATCGATTCGGAGACTATTTTTCTTGTGACAGATTGGCCTGAGTTCAGGAGTGTGGCTGATACTATCATTGAGGTTTGCAAGCCGTGCTTGATCATGGATGGAAGAAGAATTATCGCTCATAGATATGAAGAGCTGGTTGATAAAGGCTTTTCTGTTCTGGCGGTCGGCTCTCCTTTGATGAAGAAAGGTCGGATAGAGCAATGAGGATACTGGTAACAGGTGGGGCTGGCTTTATCGGGAGTCATTTGTGCTCCTATCTCCTGGGCAAAGGGCATGAAGTGATCTGCCTTGATAATTATTTTACCGGGCGGAAAGAAAATGTGGCAGGCCTGCGGGATAATTCCCGCTTTGAATTGGTCCGTCATGATATTGTTCAGCCGTATTTTGCCGAGGTGGACCAGATCTACAATCTGGCATGCCCCGCTTCTCCTGTGCATTATCAGTTTAATCCCATTAAGACGATAAAATGCAGTACGATCGGTGTGATACATATGCTTGGTCTGGCCAGACGTTGTGGAGCCCGTTTTTTGCAGGCTTCAACTTCTGAAGTGTATGGAAATCCTGAGGTGCACCCACAGCCGGAAAGCTACCAGGGGAACGTGAATACACTCGGGTTGCGGGCTTGCTATGATGAAGGAAAGCGTATTTCAGAGTCCCTCTGTATGGATTATCATAGAAGTAATGGTGTAGATGTCAGGATTATCCGTATTTTCAACACCTATGGCCCTGCAATGCAGATGGATGATGGCCGGGTTGTCTCCAATTTCATCTGTCAGGCTTTGAAAGGACAGCAACTGACTGTGAATGGTGATGGGAGTCAGACTCGCTCTTTTCAATATGTCTCTGACCTCGTGGAGGGGATGTATCGGATGATGATGAACGAGTCCGGTTTTATCGGTCCTGTCAACCTGGGGAATCCCGGTGAATTCACCATTAAGGAGCTGGCAGAAGCTGTCATGAGAGAGGTTGGATCTGATGCCGGGATTGAGCATAAACCTTTGCCCGAAGATGACCCGACTCGAAGAAAACCGGATATTTCACTGGCAAAAACTGAGCTGGGCTGGGAGCCGGTGGTCCCCCTTGAAGACGGTCTTGCCAGGACTATACCGTATTTTCGAAATTTGCTCTGACAATTCATCTGGATGGAGCATTTCAAAATTTATCACGGATAGCGCGTTCCATATCACGGTTCGCCTGCTTCTTCTCCAGGGTTCTCCTTTTATCATGAATGTTTTTCCCCCGGCAAAGGCCTATTTCGATCTTAATATATCCCTGTTTCAGATAGATCGAAAGAGGGATAAGAGTGAGCCCTTTTTCTTTGATTTTCCGGGAGAGCTTTAAAATTTCTCGTGCGTGAAGAAGCAGCTTCCGTTTACGTGCAGGCTCGTGGTTCTCTCTGTTCCCATGAGAATAGGGAGAGATGTGGAGACTGTGAAGCCATGCTTCACCATCGCGGATGGACGCAAAGGAATCCAGAAAGTTCACACCATTGCGGCGCAGGCTCTTCACCTCAGTTCCTTTGAGCACTATGCCCGCTTCATATTTTTCGATTATATTGTATTCGTGCCTGGCTTTTTTATTGACCAGCATGAATTTCTTCCCGGCTTCCTGTTTCATTTTTGACATGGGAAAAATTTAAGGCCCTGGCAAAAGATGATCAATCGTTTTGCTGGATCAGGCGGATTCGCCAGCAAATTAAGAAGCGACTGAATCTTCCATATCAACAATTTTTTGCAGAATTCAGAATTTTTTTCTCCAAAAAAAACCTATTTTCAGAGTAAAATAGGGCATTCAAAGCCATTAATTAACAGGAGACACCATGTTCAAAAAAACACACCCAGCCGCAACATTGCTGATCCTGCTCCTGACAGCAGTTTCCGCATCAGCACAGCTCCGCTATAAAAAAAACAAATTCATTAAAAGCAAACAGGTACAGATTAAGGGAACAACAATCCACGCTACCATAAAAATCTACTATCCGGTCCTCAAAAGCGGCGCCCCGGTCGCAATGGTACGCACAATCAACCAGATCATCCAGGCCAGAGTACTGGCACCGTTTTCGGATAAAAAAAAGATCAGGCGAGCAGGCAGCACAAAAATTCTCTTCAACCGCTTCTACAGGGCATTTATCAAATACACCCGAGAGGCGGAACACCCCGTATCCTGGAAGATGACCCGCAGCTTCTCCCTGAAGCAAGCTGCCAGCAGAATAATTACGCTCTCAGAAAACTCCCATGTTCTCACTGCTGGGGTCCGCCTCAACTCCCGGACCCTCTTCTACACTTTTCTCCCTGGCAGGGGGCGGCTCAGCCTGGGCAAGATTGTCAAAAAAGACCGGCTTAATGAACTGCACGCTCTCGGAGAACGCTACTTCCGCAGGGTGCGGAATATCAATCCAGGGATAAAATTTGAAAAACTGGGGCTATGGATAAAAAAATTCCGCCTGAATGAAAATTTCCAGTTTACTAAGAAAGGGCTGCTTTTCCGCTTCAACAGCTCTGAGATCGCCCCATACGCGTTCGGCCCGACGACCTTCACCATCCCCTACCCTGTATTTAATCCGTATCTGAAGAGACGGTTTCAGGGGAAGCAGGGCCGCTGATTCTCTTCTCTGCGTTGAAGATAGGCCGCCAGACCGTTGATCGCCGCCTGAAGCTCCTCTTCAGGCGGCAGGAACACCAGCCGCAGATGGTCCGTGTCATGCCAGCTGAATCCTGTGCCCTGAACCACCAGCACCCTCTCTTCCTTCAACAAGCCTAGAATCAATGACATATCATCTTTAATTTTGAAGCGCTTCTTATCCAATTTAGGAAACATATAAAAGGCCCCGCCAGGCTTCACGCAGCTGACACCGGGAATTGCATTAAGCATTGACCAGGCCATCTCCCGCTGCCTGTAGAGCCGACCCTCTTTAGCGGTGAGGTCCTTTATGCTCTGATAACCGCCCAGGGCGGTCTGCACAGCAAACTGTGCCGGCACATTAGCACAGAGTCGCATGCTGGTAAGGATCTCCAGACCTTCGACATAATCCGCTGCCACAGCCCGGTTGCCGCTGATAACCATCCAGCCGCAACGAAAACCAGGGGCCCGGTAAGTCTTTGAGATTCCGCCAAAAGTGATTACAGGAATTCTGTCCGTCATCGCAGCAGGAGGGTAATAGACCGCCCCATCATAAAGGATTTTGTCATATATTTCATCACAGAAGAGCACCAGCTCCTGTTCTTCTGCAATGTCTATCAGCTGCTGCACAATCTGCTTGCTATAAACCGCCCCGGTTGGATTGTTAGGATTGATAATGACCAGCGCTTTTGTCCTCGAACTGATTTTAGAGCGGATATCTTCAAGATCAGGTTGCCAGGCCGAGGCCTCGTCACAAAGATAGTGGACGGCCTTTCCCCTGGCCAGATTAATAGATGCGGTCCAGAGAGGATAATCCGGCATTGGAAGCAACACCTCATCCCCATTGTTGAGCAAGCCTTCCATGGCAATCTTGATCAGCTCACTGACCCCGTTGCCCATATATACATCGTCAACAGTAACTCCGTGGACCCCTTTTTCCTGCATCTCCTGCGCAACCGCCTTGCGGGCAGGGAAAATCCCCCGGGAATCGGCATATCCCTGTGCCTTACGGATATTGAGAATAACATCATGAACAATTTCATCCGGGGTCTCAAACCCGAATGGAGTAGTATTGCCGATATTCAATCGGATGATTTTGTAGCCTTCCTCTTCCAGAAAAGCCGCCTGCTTCAAAACAGGACCGCGAATATCATAACAAACATTATCAAGAACATGAGACTTTTTGATCTCTCGCATAACAGAACCCCGGTACCCGATAGGGCATCCTGTGAATATAGCGGTTATTGGTATTCCGCGCAACCAGCTTATATCGGTTTCCGCCGGGCCCGGTAAAGGTTCAAAATAGTGCCAAGAGTGCTCGTTGCCACCTGGTCAGAAAGCGTTTTTTTCGCATCAATCAAATCAATCAAAATAGTGTCCATGAAACTGGCCATAATTTTGAGTCCAGCACCAAGACGCGCCAGTTCAATCTCCTCACCATTCAACCGGAGCCGGATATTCCCCTTCTGCTGATGCTCACTGACCTGATCCAGATAATCCTTCCTTGACGTTTCCGGAAGATGCTTCTCAATAGCTTCTAAATCAAGACCTGGTCCATGATCAACAACTGTAGCATAGAAATCTCTGTCCGTGATCTCCCAGCGGACAGCGATCGCTTTAACTTTGTCCGTTCTAGAAGCAATGGAAAAATCTTCCTCAACCTCTCCGGTGCTTTTGATCGTCTCCAGAACCGCATTGGTGATCGCTTCATCAACTGCTACCACAATCTCCTGCGCCTCTTCCTTATCATAAGCGGCACGATCAAGGTCCTCAAAAAGCTTATCCACAATAGAAGAAAGAACCCTGGTATCAGCCTCAAAAGAGTCATGGAATACAATGGAATCGGCAGAGTTATTGTCAGCCCTGAAAAACAGGGTGTCCAGCTTACTGATTTTAAAAATTTTCCTCAAGCTCCTGGAAGGAAGAATAAAAAAATGGACATCCTGTTGCTCAAAGTGCTTGAACAGAAAGATAAAAACACCTAAGCCTGAGCTGTCAATATACTTCACCTCAGTCAGATCGACAGTAAAATCTTTTGTAAAACCGTGTTGTGTGATCGATTCTCTCAACTGGTCAGCGCAAAATATATCGATCTCGCCCGTAACACGGATCACATCATCATCAAATGATATATTTATCATACCGTGCGTTACCCGATTCATTGAACTACATCTCTCCTGTATAAATATAAGCGATTTCACAACTTTTGAAAGGCATGATTTACTAAAAAAAAGAGCAATTCAGTTGCTCATGATATCTTTGTTCCATTAAATTTGTCGCTATCTGGGGAGTGAAGAGTGAACTGGAAAAAAACAATTTACCACGATGGAACAGAATTTTTCCGCCATCCCCCCTCAGCTGACACCGGCGAAAACCTGACGCTGACCCTGAGAATCTATAAGAGAGCCCCGGTCGAGCGGGTTTTTCTTCGAACAAATCCGGATGGGGAAGAAGAGATGACCGCAATGGAGGTCGCGGCCTCTGATGACTTCTTTGTCTATTACAAGGCGCTGATAGCTCTCCCTCGAACAGGCATCAACTACCGCTTCTTCCTTATTTTCAAAGACAACGGCTACTGGTACAACCGGATGGGGCTCTCCAGGACCATGCCCCATGATCACTACGACTTCAAACTCGATCCACCGGCGACTCTCCCGGAATGGGCCCCGGAAACCGTATTTTATCAAATCTTTCCGGACCGTTTTCACAACGGCAATCCAGAACTTAATATTAATGATGATGAATACGAATACAGAGGGAAGCAAACCGCCCTCCTCCCCTGGGATACCCCGGAACCGCCTCCGGAAAGCAATGGACACATCTACTTTTATGGAGGAGATCTGCCGGGAATTGAACAGAAGCTGGACTATCTTGAAGAACTGGGAGTGAACGGACTCTACCTCACCCCGGTTTTCCACGCCCCATCAAACCATAAATACGATACTCAGGACTACAACACCATTGATCCTCATTTTGGCACCAATGATGACTTCTCCCGACTGGCAAAAAAACTGCACGAAAAAGGGATGCGGATCATCCTGGACGCGGTCTTCAACCATGTAGGAGTCGCACATAAGTGGTTCAACAGAAGCGGATTTTATCCGGAGGGTGCGTACAATGATCCGGATTCACCTTACAGGGACTTCTTTTTCTTCAACCGCTACCCGGAAGATTACCACTGCTGGAAAGGGATTGAAAGCCTTCCTAAACTTAACTTCCACTCTGAAGGATTAAAAGACGCGATCTACCGTACACCGGAGAGTGCCGGACAACTCTGGCTGCGCGAACCGTACTCCATTGACGGCTGGCGCTTTGATGTCGCTAACATGCTGGGAAGAAGCGGCGAAAGCCAGATTCAGCATGATATCTGGCCAGAGATGCGCGCCTGCCTCAAAGCGGCTAATCCGGACAGCTATCTGATTGGAGAGCATTTCTTTGACGGCAGTGACCTGATGGAATACGGTCATCTGGACGGCCTGGTGAACTACCAGGGCTTTACCTTCGCGATCTGGAAATGGCTGACCGGCGAAGGCAGCTTTCTCTCCAGCTGGGAACGCATTTCTTACCCCTGCAACTTCCAGGCAGATGATATGGCGACCCAGATGCGCAAATTCCGGGCCAGACTCACCCACGGGCAGGAGCTGAGGATGTTCAACCTCCTCAACTCCCATGACACGCCCAGATTGATTTCACGCATCAGCAATGACCGGGACCTTTACCTCATCGCTCTGGCGCTTCTCTTCACCTATCCGGGAATCCCTGCCATGTTATACGGAGATGAGGTGGGCCTGGAGGGCGACGGAGATCCGGACTGCAGACGACCGATGCTCTGGGAGTTCGAGAAGCGGGATAATGAACGGTTTGAACTGCATAAGAAACTCATCCGCATGCGCAGAGAAGCAATCTGTCTCTCCAGAGGGGGGATGATGGAACTGAGCACTGCTGCGGACCACTTCGCCTACGCCAGGGTTTACGGCAGCGACTCGATAATCACACTTGTCCGTAAAGCAGATGAACAGGGGCGAATCTGCCTCCCTCTGTACTGCTTAGGTAAAATCAAAGGCACAGTCCGTAATCTGCTCACCGGGATAGAATACCCCTTCATTCGCGGCTGCCTTAAGCTGGACTGCCGACCGATAGAAGCCCTCATACTGGAATTCACCGCCTGAACAGCACCATCGCAGCCTACCCCTTCGGAAATTGATGATTCTCTCCGCATCTACCTCTCTTCTCTATTAACAATCCCAGACCACCTTGATATATTTCATGTAACAATGTCTCCTGAGGGTAACATGCTTGATATCAAAAAAATCCGCGAAAACAGCAAAAGCGTTAAGGAAGCGCTGAAAAAAGTCGGTGACAGCGATTCCATCGACAAACTGCTGAAAGCGGACGAAAGACGAAGGAGCATCTCAGGGAGATTGGAAAGGCTACGAAGCAGCCGAAACACGGAATCCAGAGAGATCGGAAAAATGAACGACCCTGAAAAGCGGCAACAGAAGATTGTCTCCATGAAGGAGGTCAACGATCGCATAAAAGAACTGGAGGTTGAAGCTAAAATAGTGGAAGAGCAGTTTCGCACACTCTCCCTCTCTATACCTAACATCCCGGATGAAGCCGCACCATCAGGGTCGACTGAAGAAGAAAATGTCGTCATCGAAGAACGCGGCACAAAACCGAAGTTTGCATTTCAACCAAAACCCCACTGGGAAATCGGAGAATCGCTGGAGGGAATCGATTTTGAACGGGGAGTAAAAATCTCCGGAACCAGATTCTACATCCTTAAAGGACAATTTGCCCGGCTACAACGGGCGCTTATCACTTTTATGCTTGATATCCACACAATGGAGAACGGTTTCACTGAGGTCTATACCCCGTTCATGGTCCGGGAGAAGTGCATGTATGGTACAGGGCAATTGCCTAAATTCGGCGACAACCTCTACCGTGACGTTGAAGAGGATTTCTACTTCATCCCCACAGCAGAGGTATCAGTTACCAATATGTACAGGAACGAAATCCTTAATGCTGATTGCCTGCCCTTAAAACACGTTGCATACAGCGCCTGTTTCCGAAGAGAAAAAATGTCCGCCGGCAAAGAGAGCCGCGGGATCATACGTGGCCATCAGTTCGACAAAGTGGAAATGGTCGCTTTCACTAAACCGGAAGAGTCTGCAAGCGTTTTCGGGGAATTAATCGCTGCTGCGGAAAAAGTACTGGCCAAACTGAGGCTCCCTTACCGGAAGCTGGACATCTGTACAGGAGATCTTTCCTTTACAGCATCACGCAAATACGACCTCGAAGTATGGGCCGCCGGCTGCAGCCAATGGCTGGAAGTTTCTTCCATCAGTAACTTCAAATCCTTTCAGGCAAGAAGGGCAATGATCCGTTACCGCGCTGAAGAAGGGAGCAAGCCGCAATACGTTCACACCCTCAACGGCTCCGGACTGGCTTTACCTCGAATCATGATCGCCATTATTGAAAACTACCAGCAGAAAGACGGCTCCATCCGCATACCGGAGGCAGTTCTGCCATACATGCACGGGACCACGGAGATACGGTGAACAGGACAGAACTGGAAAAAAAATTTTTCAAAGCCCGTGCATGGACAGAAAACACGGGCCGCTCTCTACTCATCTTCGCACTGGGCATCGCCTTCCTTCAACTCAGCCGGGATCCGTCAACAGCCTACAGACCTCTGATCATCATGTTTCAATCATTCAGCTGCCGATACTCCATCTTCGGCAACTTCTTTATCTGTGTAGCGCTGCTTCGCATGGCCGCCGCAGAAGCGGATAATCCTTATAGAGCGGCCCTCTATTCCGGTTTCTTCCTTCATGCCGCCCATGGGATCCTCTCCGGGAGCGACCGGCTGGGCCTTTTCGGCACTCCAGCTCTGCTGGAAGCAGCGGTTTCCTGGTATCCAGGTCTACTGATACTCCACCTGATCGCTAAAATATCCAGAAAACAGCAAAAATGGGCCGCAGGACCGCTTATGCTGCTGCCCCTGGCTGCCTGTTTCTCTCTCCTGGTCCTCAATACGACAGCCCTATTTTTCCTGCTCTCTTCTGTCCCGATTGTCCGCCTGCTGCTTCGCTGGTCCATGATTGCAACAGGCGCTGCTGTCGGCAGACTCCTCTTCATCACCGCCATCATTCAGATCTTACTGCTGCTGTACCTTCGATACAAAAAAGAACGAATTTTCCCGAATTTCACAAAACTGGAAGCATCAGTCTACCTTGACAAAGAAGGTAGAATATAGATATATTTTCTATTCAGCATCCGGTTTCTACATAAACACACTATATATATGCACTGTCTACAGGGACGGAGGTCAACATAATGATTAAGAATCGATTCAGAGGACTCACTCTTCTCCTTACTATTACGCTCGCTCTTCTAACAAACGCCTGCGGCGGAGAATGGGAAAAAATTTCCAAAAAAGGCAACACCTGGGAATTCAATGCAGGTCCCAAAAAAGGGCTCACCGCCCGGGTGAGGGAAAAATATAAAATAGGAAAACGGGAATATGCTGAGCTTACCCTCAAGGGGGAGAGCGGTTCTTCCTCAATAATCATCTCCTGGAATGAAGCAAAAAAGACCTTCCTCTATGCCGGACGCAACACCTACATGGGGGATAAGAAACCGGTCTTTTTCATCAGAGAAACCGCCCTGGCAAAACTCGATAATAAAAAAAATGAAAAAGTCCCGGGAGAAGACGGGACAACGATCACCTTCCTGGGGGAAGAGAAAATCAAAACCCCTGCCGGTGCCACAACGGCCCTCAAATTCTCCCGTACAGGGACCAATAAAATCAGCAGCGAAAAAATTTCTCAAACATTCTGGTATGTCTCCAAAAAAGGAATTTACCAATTTACAGACAACGCCAGAATCATGAAACTGGTCAAATTCACAGAAGGAAAAGGAGGGGACCCGAGCAAACCTGCAGGGAAGTTGGACGCCGCAAAAGCTATCGCAGTTGCCCGCTCTTTTTATACCAGAGCGCGCACCGGTTCCGGGATCAATGCTCTTCTACCCCTCTTCACGGACAATGGGAAAAAACTGACAGACAATAATAAAACAGCTCTGAAAATGCTTATTTCCAGAATTCAAACAGGCACCAGACCGGAAAAGAGCGCCGTTTTCTTTCCCGGCAACAACAGAGTCGGGATTCGTTTTCGATACACTGACGAATCCGGTACAAATCCTGAATTGATGTATTCTGATACTATTCTTGAGCTGGCCCCGGGTAAACCTGAAATGCTGATCAAATCAGCCTCCACAACCTACAGAAAAATAATTCAATAAAACCTCCGGCCCCGGTTCTAAAACGGGGCTTTTTTCAAAGCCGACTCGAATGACAAAACAGCTACGCTTCCTCTCTCTCTTTTTCCTGGCAACATCCCTTCACAGCAATAGAGAAAGAGTCGACTTTTCTCCACAGGTATTGAAAAATGTTTTCCGTATCCTGAAAAATTCTCATCTGAAGTATCAAATTAAAGCAGTACAACAAATCAAACCCCGATTAACTTCTCAAAGGCACACGAAAAGCCCTTCCGCAGTATATCACCGTTCTTCAACACGATTGATCTTAAAACTACGCAATCTGCATGGTGTGAAAAAATTCAGCGAAGGGAGAAAAATCATCAAAAAACTCCTCTCTCTCCATTCTGAAGACGCCTACCTGCTGTTTCTTGCTGCAAAAAACGCATACGAAACAGGGGACCAGAAAAAAGCGATATACCTCATCTGCAAATCGCTGAAACGGGATAGAGACAACACAAAAGGCTGGAAACTGCTCAGCAAACTCTTCGATAAAAAAACCGACTGGCACCCTGTGACGGTTGCGGCTGATATAAAGAAAACATCAAGAGAAAGCGTAGAGATCCGCTACGACAAAAAGACCCGGGACAACAAGAGCCATTACGCCTGGCTCACCTATGCCATGTGCAGGGCCCTCTGGCGATTTGAAGGCGGCTTCCAGAATCGCTTCCCCTTTGCCCGCTGGTACCGCCCCTCATTTGAAGAGACCCTTTTCTGTTATAGAGCTCTTGTCTTCTCCTGGGGCCGTACAAAAAAGAAGCATCCAGACGCATCCAGCAGAGAGCTGGACTTTCTCCTCAAACTCGAAGAAAAAGAGCTTCTCCCGGGATGGGTGCTGATTCATGCGCATAAAGAAAAAATCAGCTCACACAACAGCTATCTTCTGAAAAGATATTCAAAAGCGATCGACAATTATTTTGATACATATATACTGGGTGAGCGCAAACAATCCGCCCGATAGCAAAGAGTTCCGAAAGATCGGTTTCTGAACTCAAAGGACAACATGATACACAGGAAAATTCTCCGACTCCCGCGTTTTTCCAGTTGAGCATGCTCGGTAGAATGAGGTGACTCCATGAAACTGATCAACACAGCAGTCTTTTTATTCACCCTGATACTCAGCGCTTGCGCGTCCCGGGCGACTGTTAAACGCACTCTCAATACAGCTCTGCAGCAAAATGTGGTCCGAAGCGGCATTATGCTGAAACGAATGGGGGATAAACCCACCCTGACAGCCCTTTCCAACAAGCGGTTTATAGTCAAATCCCCGCTTGCGGAGATCACCCTGACCGGCAGAGGGAAAAAAACAGAAATATCTCTGACCAGCAGCAGCCAGGAGAAAGCGGAAACGCTTCTCTCTTTCCTGGATCAAACCTCCCCCCCTGCTCTCCTGCTGAAAGGTGAAACAGCAGCGGAACGATCCCTCATCGGACTTTTTGGACTGCATCTCATTGCCCCCTCTTTGTCCGCCGTCTATTCAGGATATAAAAACCCCTTTGCTGGAAAAAAGAACGTCTGGGTCCGATTCCTGATCCACCTCGGCATCGACGCACTGGGGACCACTGCCGCAGCTACCCGGGGCTACAGCAGGGGCTTCCAGCTGAACACCGGAACTGTCGCCTTTCTTCTTCTCCACCGCCTGGCCACCCTGCCGTCACTGATCATAGAGACAGATCTTTACAATCGATCTATGAAGGCCGGCTATCGCCTCCGATTCTGACAATGAGATGAAAATCCTCCTTATCCGCTGCAGCTCATTCGGCGATATCCTGCTCATAACTCCGGTCCTGACAGTTCTGAAAACACGATATCCGGATGCACAGATTGAGGTCCTCTCCTATGCCCGTTTTACTGGCGCCCTGCTACATCACCCGTTGGTTCATCGAATAATAAGCTTACCCAAAACAGTGATGCTTGAACAGCTGAAGAAATTGCAGTTTATCCGCTTCTTCAGAAAACTATACAACTTCATGAAAACGCTCCGCAGGCACAGATATGACCATATCATTGACCTGCACAATAGTACAGATAGTGCACTATGCGCACTGCTGGCAAAAGGTGGACAGCGTACCGGGCACAGATCACAGCTACTCACTCTACTTTTTCGAAAAAGGACCTCTTTCCCGATAAGCAATCTGAAGGCCCGGGAATACGCTGCCCTGCTCAATCTCCGAATAGTCACGGCAAGCGGCCTTTTGCAAAAAAAAGATATCAAAATTATTCCAGACCTCTCCTTCCACCCTGGAGATGCAGCAGAAACAGCCGCATCCAGCTTTTTGAAACAGCTGCATATATCCGGTAAGCATCTGATCGGACTCACCCCCTCAGCCTCCAAGATGGCAAAACAGTGGCCAGAAGAAAATTTTATCTATTTTGGAAAATTGATCTCTCAAGAAAGCAGATACACGGTTCTGGTGTTTGGCGCCCCCCGGGATCGCATAACAGTGCAGAACATCTGCGCCGGAATAGGAGACCGGGCCATCCCTGTCTGCAGCCTGTCCATTCTCGTCGCTTTCGCCCTGTTCCGCCACCTGGATCTCCTCATAACCAACGACACAGCTGCTCTGCATGCAGCAACAGCCCTCTCTTTGCCCCGGATCGCTCTCTTCGGGCCCTCCAACAGCCGCAAATTCGCACCGCAGGACCAGCGCTGCACAATCATCAAAGCGGCCCTCCCCTGCAGCCCCTGCAGGGATAAAACGCAAAAAAAATGTTCCGCATGTATGGAGAGCATCACTGTCCGGCAGGTCTATACAGCAACCCTGAACAGGCTGAAACAGGGGAGAGATAAATGAAAATCGGATTCAACGCCCGCTTCTTCTCAGAACCGAATACCGGACTGGGACAGTTTTCCCTGCATCTGATCCGGAGCCTGATTCTCCGATTTCCGGATAATATTTTTCTCCTTTACCTCCCGGACAACACTCCCTGTCCCGATTTTCCAGGAAACAACTGGAAAAAAAACCACCTTCCCGGGATCAGGCGTAAAAATTTCGACAGAACGTTCACAAAACATCCCGGCTTCCTGAAGGAGAAGCCGGATGTTCTCCATATACCGCACCTGAAGCTTCCTGATGAAAAACAGGGGATCCCGCTGCTGCTCACCATCCATGATCTTATCCCGGCAGTTTTCCTTCAACTAAAACCGTTTTTGAGCGGAAAAACCCCCTGGAAAGCAATTTCCGCTCTGGGGCTGCGCTCCCGCTTGCTGGATCCATACAGGGCACGCCAGGCCACCATGATCAATACCATTTCCCGCTGTTCGGCAAAAGATATCGCACGCCTGCTGCACTATCCTGAAGAGCAGATCGTTATTATCCCGAACGGCTTCAATCCTGAGCTTAATCCCGGCTCAAGTCCAGACAGTATTCAATCCATCAAAAAAAAATACGGGATAACAAACCGCTTTATAATCAATTTCGGCGGACAGAGTGTGCGGAAAAATCTCACCAGACAGATGAAAGCCTTTTGTGCTGCCCGAAAGTCGCTCTCTGGACTGCAGATGCTGGTCACTGGTGAAGGGCATTGGCAACAAAAAATGATAAAAAAACATATTCCCGGGCTCCTGCTCCCGGGGAAAATACCAGCAGAGGAGATGAAGCATCTCATCTCGGCTGCGGATCTTTCGCTCTACCTCTCCCTCTATGAGGGGTTCGGCCTGCCTGTGCTCGAGTCAATAGCCTGCGGCACACCGATGCTCACCTCCAGAGACAGCGCCATGTCCGAAATTCTCCCTGAAGGATGCGTGTTTCTGGATCCGCTTTCCACCCGCTCCATCAGCAGAACACTGCTGCAACTGCTGCACCGACCGGATCTGCTGAAAGAAAAAGTCCGGGCTGCGCAGCCTGGACTGAAAAACTACACCTGGGAAAGAGCCGCTGAGCAGTACATGGTCCTCTACAGGAAAACAGCGGCTAGCGCAAGCCGTGGATGATCCTCTTTGAAGGGTATTCTATCTTCAGCTTATAGAGGAGCGTCCGCTTCTCACCAGGAGCAAGATCAAACTTCCAGCTGTAGATCCCCTGCCGGGTCTTCTTAAACGGCTTCATACTCATATGCTCCAGATCAACCTCTATCTTTGTATCGCGGGATACAGGCAATGCATCAGAGAGCATAACCAGAGACCGCTTCTTACGGTTATTCTGCACAGTGAGCCTGTAAGTATAATAGACTTCATTATCTGAACCTGTCTCCAATTTACGGACAAGCTGTTCTTTCTTTGTTGTAATGCGAGGGTCATTCCCGAAGAAAAACTTAAACGTTTCGCCTGCAGCGACTTTTGAAACATAGCTCTTTCCAATCTGGACCCCATCCCTGAAGATCCGCGCCCTCCCTCTCAAAAAATAAAGGCCTGTTGTATTTTTAATTTTCCCCTCCACAAAAGCTTTCCCGTAATAAGCGGGATAGGCACGAAACGACAAAGTGACAGGCAATTTTCTCACAGCCAGCAGCCGCTGGACCGTCTCCTTGCCGCTTTTAATCGTTGTCCTGCCGGGAACATCAAAAACAACAGAAACAGAACCTCTTTTAATACCGGCAGAAGAGAAATCTTCAGGGGACAGTTCTAAAGGCTGTTTCCCGTCATACTTCTTAACCGTTGGCGCTGCATCTGATTTATCCCTGGACATCGCACCGTCGGAATGCTTCCGGCCACGCCCGGGCTTTCTATAATAACGCAACGAAAGATACCAGGGATAGATCCGCGGTAATCGTTTCCATCGGGAAGCCGCTGCAGTTGAAAGACGGAGCCTTGCCCCATGCCAGTCTTCTCCGGAACGCTGGCTGATAATAGCTGAATAGGTCACCCGGGCTTCTTTCCCATCCTTTGCAAGCCTCAAATCATACACCGGCCTCCAGCGCACACCATGCACTTCATATTCCAGGGAGACCCGCACTCTACCTCTCCGGGCTGTTTTAATAAACACCCGGGCGGTTGTGGACCGGTGCCCGCTGCTACTGTCCAGATTGGAAAGCTTCCCCTCCAGTTCCTTTTTTTTCCTATCCAGCCTCCTGAACCTGACACGAAGCGCATTATCCGCCTTCATCAGGCGCGCAACTTTGCTAAAGATAAACGTATACAACCGCTCCCAATCATCCGTGCTGATATTACGAACTTTTATTTTTTTGTTTATCTGTTCCACTGATGCAATCCGGAGACTCTTCAAAAAGGAGAGACGCATCCTGACCAGAGAACGCTCCCGGTTAATCTCTTTCACTTTCATTTCAAGAGCTTTCAACTGCTTCTTCAAAAACGCTTCTTGAGATGAGGTTTTCTTCACCGAATACACACGCCGCACTCTGGTATCCAGAACGGTTACCCCTCCAGTTCCAGCAGCAACACCCCGCACAGTCGCCTTACGCAACCGCCGCGGCAATTGCCGAAACATAACCACCTGCTCTCCTGCCGGAAGAACCAGCTCCGCCTCCCGGACAACCTGTGCTGCCGCAGGAAACACTATCACCCGCTCCACTTTCCCTGATACCGGATATTCCTTGCCCCGGAGACCTACCGTTGCCACAAGCAGCAGCAGAAAAACAGCTATTTTTTTTATCATTAATACCATGCCCCCTGTCTCAAAATCATACCTATCAGTATAGGCTGTTCTCAGTTTTTGTCCATCCGCTTTTCCTTTGCCTCCTCCATCCGCCAGCACTATGTTTAGGTTTAGCTAACTTGTTGGTGAGGCCGGCCATGAACAGGAAAACAGTCCCGCTCTCAAGAGAACAGCTGGAGGATATCGCGTCCCGATTTCCGACCCCGTTCCACATCTACGATGAAAACGCTATCCGGAAAAATGCACGCCATCTGCTTAAGACCTTCTCCTGGATACCTGGCTTCAAAGAGTATTTCGCGGTCAAGGCGTGCCCTAATCCGTACATCCTCAAACTGCTCAAGGAAGAGGGCTTTGGCACGGATTGCAGCTCCCTCCCGGAACTCATTCTTTCAGAAAAATGCGGGATCACCGGAGAGAACATCATGTTCACTTCCAACAACACTCCGGAACACGAATACAGAGAGGCGATCCGTCTGGGTGCCATCATCAACCTGGACGACTTTACCCACATCGATTACCTGGCCGGCTGCTGCGGCATCCCGGAACTGATCTGTTTCCGTTTCAACCCGGGCCCGCTCAAAGGCGGCAACGCGATCATCGGCCATCCGGAAGACGCCAAATACGGCCTGACCAGAGAGCAGCTTATAGATGCCTGCAAAGAGGCGCAGAAAGCAGGGGCCACCCGTTTCGGCCTGCATACCATGGTCGCTTCCAATGAGCTGGATCCAGAGTACTTTGTGGAAACAGCGCGTATGCTCTTCAATATTGCAGCGGAAATCAACAGAGCTACAGGCATCTGTTTTGAATTTGTCAATCTGGGCGGGGGGATCGGCATCCCTTACAGACCGCAGGAGAAACCGGTTGATCTGCAAATCATCTCCAGAGGCATTCGCAAGTTCTACGATGAGATCATCGTCAATAACAACCTGGACCCGCTCAATATCGTGATGGAAAACGGAAGGATGATCACCGGGCCCTACGGCTATCTGGTGACCCGCGCCATCCACAAAAAAAATATCTACAAAAACTACATCGGTGTGGACGCCTCAATGGCCAATCTGATGCGGCCCGGCCTCTACGGCGCCTACCATCACATCACTGTAAGCGGCAAAGAGGGTGCTGCATTGAACCAGAAATACGATATTGTCGGCTCCCTGTGTGAAAACAACGATAAATTCGCTATCGACCGAATGCTGCCGGAAATCGAGAACGGGGATCTCCTGGTGATTCATGATGCGGGTGCGCACGGCTTTGCTATGGGATTCAACTACAACGGCAAGCTGCGCTCTGCGGAGCTCCTCCTCAAAGAGGATGGTACAGTCCGGTTAATCCGTAGAGCAGAGACCGTTGAGGATTATTTCGCCACACTGGATTTCGGAGAGCTGTGATCAATCCCTCAACGCAATCTGAAAAACGCAGTTCCGCCGTTTGCCTGACCGCGATTTCAGCGCACAGGCAGGGGCGGGTATGCGTGGCAATGGATCCGACCCGCGCCTTATCAGGCCAGAGAGCATCCCCGGACGCTCGTAACAGATTCTGAGGAGCAGGCTGTCCCCATTTACAAATTTCATTCCCGACCCGAATTTCCGGTTATACCAATTCAAAACTTTTACTGAGTGCTCAGGCATATTTTTCATCTCAAGATAAGGAGCTGTTTGACATCTTTTTAATGAGCGTGTCGGATTCACATCGATTAATTCAGGCAGGCGCACAACCTCCCACCCCCGGAGAATCTTCCCGAGCCCCGGGCGCTCGAAACCGTCGAGGAAGAGCGCCGCAACCCCGGGCACTCTTTTGAATATCCAGTCTACCGGCAGTTAATTGAGCTCACTGGAGGAAAGAATGGCTGCGTATTCTTTTGAAATTCTGAAGAAATACGGTTCCAGTCAAGCAAGTCGATAGTAATCGGTATTATATCCGGAATTCCACCCGCAACACAAACGATAAAGAAGAGGTTGAGGCTGCACCGGACTGACCCAGGATGTAAGTTACCCCTGTACTCGTGTCTTTTGAAGTAGCATCACCCTTTGTCTTTGGTTGTAGAAGACCCTCCAGTTGCAACTGCAATCGGACAGCAGAACTCAACGCAACACCTATGCGCAAAGCTGTAAACAGATACAATCCCCAGTCCAGAGTATCACGGAATTCCACTTCACGGAATAGATGGTTATCAACAGCGATAACTCTCGCAACAGGAGATCCGATGACAAACAGGGAGAGATCAAGACTTCTTGCAGGATGCCAGATAAACCCCAGACTGGCATAGGGTGCCACTGTCACAAGGGAATAGGTGATCCCTGTACCCTCGGTATCCGTCGGGGTCACCTGCAGAGGGGAGGTGGTAACAGGGTTTTCCGGATATTGAGTATAACCGTCATACGCATCCATTTTGAAAGCTCGAAGCGCCAGGCCCCCGCCGCAGTAAAACCTGAATAGAAAACCGGTTGTAAAATGATAATTAACGTCAAGGGAAAAAAGATAGTTAAGCTTATTTTTTTGATGAGAATAATGCGTCCAGAGACCATCATAGAGTAAATCATCGAACCTGGTTTCATTGGCCCAGTCATAATCATCCATAGTACCGGAAGAGATCGGCAAATTCAGCCAGACTCCAAAGGATAAATAACCGTGTCTATGCATTCTATGGGTTAGACTGATCCCTCCGGTCCAGACCCTGTCCAGCTCCCAGTCCAGACGGCTGAGCGTGTATTCACTTCCATCTGGAGCGTCTACTAACACATATTCCTTAACGGAAATTCGGCTCATCCTCAAGTCAAATCCCACAGTCCATTCGGAAATTTTCAATGCTGCTGCCCCGGGCAATGCGTGCCAGGACAACACATCTGAGGCACTGATCATCAAAAAAAGTATTCCACTCATAAATCGTATCATTTTCATTCTATCCTCAATCGATATATGCCAGCAGCCGGTGTCCGCACTCCGGGCATTCTCCAGATGTAATCCTGTTCTGCAGCAGAGAGAAGCCATCCCGTCTGATAAGAACAACACCACAGGAGGGGCACAGAGTATCTATATCCTTGCCGTCCCGGAGATTTCCGGAGAAAACCTCTTTTAATCCTCTTGCACGACCCAGAGCGACAATACGGTGGATGGTTGTTGGTGGTGTCGGCGGCTCGGACATATCCAGGGCCGGATAATAGGCAGTTATATGCCATGGGATTTCTGCTCCCAGCTCATCTCTGATCCACTCAGCCAGTTCTCCCATCTGCAGATCATCATCATTCCAGCCGGGTATTATGTTGGAGACTACTTCCAGATGACATCCGGCATCCAGGGCGATCAAGGCACTCTGCAATACTGTCTCAAGAAAAGGGAAGCCGCAGAGATTTCGGTACAGCTTGTTCGTGAACCCTTTGATGTCCAGACGATAGGCGTCAATAAAGGGAGCAAGCTCCTCAAGCGGTTTTCTGTTGATCGCACCAGCGGTCACCAGTACAGTCTTCAAACCCCTCTCTTTCGCCAACCCGGCCGTATCCAGGATGTACTCATACCAGATGGAAGGCTCATTGTAGGTCCAGACCAGCAAGCGGCAATCCCGCTCCAGACAGAGAGTCACTATCTCTTCCGGAGAAAGGCGCTGCAGCTGCCGCATAGCGTCGTGGACAGAGGCACGACTCAAGCTACTGTTCTGGCAATGTCGACAGCGCAGATTACAGCCCAATCCACCCAGACTGAAAGTACGCGCGCCAGGATAGAAATGGTACAGGGGCTTCTTCTCCACCGGGTCGATTGCCATAGAGGCCACCACTCCATAGGAAAGTGCGATCAGCCGACCATCAATATTCCGCCGCACACCGCATGTTCCAATCTGTCCCGTACTTAGAGTGCAGTGCCGTGGACAGAGCCGGCAGCAAACCCGGTGGTCTTCGCGCTGTTCATAATACAGTGCTTCTTTCATAGACACTCCCTCTTCTATTGTAGTTTTATACCGGACAAATCGCAAATGCCATCACAATACAAAATCTGTTTTTTTATGATTTCTCTATCATTACCGGGTCATATGCAGTCTACAGCAAACAGCCCGACCAAAAAAGCGAACCCCCACTCCTGTGACAAAGAGTCCTCCTGATCAGGAAATGAGTCAAAAACATGCTGCGTTAAACCTGCAATCACAGCCGAATATGAGAGACAGGATTAACTTCCTGATAAGAAGCCGTTTTTCTCCTTGCCGCTGTACCCTCTTGCGGCTATTATTGATGCGAAATCCTATTGAGGAGGCTCTAATGCAACAATATATCTGTGACGCCTGTGGCTGGATCTATGATCCCGCTGAAAACAACGATGTCGCTTTTGAAGATCTCCCGGATGATTTTGTCTGTCCGGAATGCGGTGTGGGTAAAGACATGTTCAGCCCTGTTGACTGACCCTTTCCAGTACAAACCCGGCCAGGGAGAGGCCGGGTTTGTACAGCCTTCCAGGCTACAGATTCCGTATTATCATTTTTATTATTTTTATTAGTTTATTAGTATGAAGACACCTGAACTCCTTCTGCCTGCCGGCAGCCCGGAAGCTTTCCACGCTGCAATCAAAGGTGGTGCAGATGCCGTATATCTCGGTCTCTCCAGATTCAATGCAAGAGGGCGGGCCAAAAACTTCAACCTCAGAGAACTGGCCGGTCTACTGGAGATCGCCCGGAATAAAAATATCCGTGTCTATATAACTCTCAACACACTGATCAGAAACAACGAACTGGAAGAAATTCTGGACACCCTTCACCTGATCTCAAAAAGCAGTGCAGCTGCTGTAATTATTCAGGACTGGGGAATTTACTTCCTGATCCGAAAGTTTTTTCCTTCCATTGAGATGCACGCCAGTACGCAGATGGGGATCCACAACAGTGCCGGCGCCACACAGCTTAAACAACTTGGCTTCACACGCATTGTGTTAGCCAGAGAGCTCACAATAACTGAAATTGCAGCAATAAAAAGAACCGGAATTGAGCTGGAACTGTTTGTTCATGGGGCCCTGTGCTACAGTCTCTCCGGGCATTGCCTGTTCAGCTCCTGGCAGGGCGGGATGAGCGCGAACAGAGGACTCTGCCGCCAACCGTGTCGACGCCTGTATTTTACGGAAGAAAGCGAAAATTACATCTTCAGCCTCAATGACCTTCAACTGATTTCCAGACTACCGAATTTAAAACAAATCGGTGTGGACTCTCTGAAAATAGAGGGAAGAATGAGAAATGCAGAGTATGTATACACAGCGGCACGCGCCTACAGAATGGTTCTTGATGATCCTTCAAAATTGAACGAAGCCCTCAAGTTGCTTCAAAACGACCTCGGAAGAAAGAAAAGCGGATATTTCGCATCACAAAGTGTGCCTGGCACTCTCAACAATTTTCCTTTCACCGGTCTACTGCTCGGCAAGATCAAAAAGGCCCTCTCAGATGGTTTCACTATCATTCCCATGCACACAATCACCAGCCGTTCCAGACTGCGTATCCTGCCCCAGGACGGCAGGGACAGTCCACAATTAAAAGTCGCCCGTCTGCTTATCAATGAGACCCGGGTGGATGTTGCAGAGGCGGGTTCTGAAGTCACAGTTATTACCGGGAAAAAAGAGGGCACGCCCGGCGATTCTGTTTATCTCACGCTTGCCGGAAAACAGAAATTCTCTTCCAGAATACCTCTCGGGAAATTCAATTTCAACCTCAAACTCCCTTCTCATAAGAAGGCCGGCATCCTGCAGAACATTCAAAAAGCCATCAAAAATTCTCCAGCAGAAACCACTCTTTTCCTCAGGATAGATCAAACCGGCTGGATGAGAAAGCTGTTTTTCTCCCGGTTTGATTTTCTCCTGCTGAAATTAACTCTGGAAGAGATGGAGCAGCTTGATCTCTCACATCCCTTTATCCGCAAAAACCTTCAATCCATAATCATTCAGCTCCCGCTGTTTATTCCTGAATCAAAACTGAAGTCATGGCGTTCCATGTGCATAAAAGCGGCTGACGATGGGATCAGCCGCTTCGCACTGGCACAGCCTGCCCAGCTGAATCTTATGCCTGTAAATCATGCTCTTAAACTCCTCAGCACTGAAGACGCCTATATCCTCAATGATGCCGCAGCGCTCGCTCTCAGAGACCAGGGCTTTTCCGAATCCATCCTGCCTCTGGAAAACGACCTGAAAAATCTTGAAGATTCGGTTAACCGCTCTGCCATTGTCCCGCTTTTCAGTTTCCCTCCGCTGTTTCGCAGCAGAGTGCCTCTGGGTAAAAAAATTAAAACCATCAAAGACTGGAACTCAAGTTTCAATACTTCTATCAGAAATGGAATCACGGTTCTCACCCCTGAACAACCAGCCGCAATTCTGCAGCATCGTACACGGCTGGAAAAACTCGGATATAAAAAATTTTTGCTGGACTTTTCCTATATGAAGCCCTCACAAAACACATTCAACAGAATACTGAGCAGCTTCGAAGCTGGAAAACAGGAGCAACAGGCCCGGCTCTTCAATTTCAAGAATGGTCTACAATGAAAATCAAGGGATTAAAAGCTGCAAAATAATTTCTACAACCCCAGCTGCTCATTGATCAGCAACAGCGTAATCCGGCCCATCGGACGGCACCTGTAGGCCACCACAAGATAGTTACATATTCTCTCCGGTGAGGAGCAATCCTCACACTTTCCGGTTCTCACGCAGGGGGTGTTCCGTCCCAGCCGTTTATTATTTGCCGGCGCTGCCCTGTTTCGTATCCGCTCTTGTGCGGCAGCCAGATCCGGTACGATTTTGTTCCTCCCGGCTACAATCAGCACATTGGAGGGCCCGAATACCTGAGCAGCCACCCGGTTGCCATACGCGTCAAGGTTAACCAGTGTGCCGTCTTCTGTTATGCTGTTCGTCCCGGTCACGTACCAGTCTACAGAAAACGCCTTACGGCGCACCTCCAGTTTCCCCGCTTCATCAAGAGCAGTATCGTACGGATTGAGCGTCTCATACCGGGCCAGAACCATATCCTTGATCCCGGTCTGAGCCACACTCATTGACCCTCCAAAACTGCAGAGACTCCCCTCAGGGATCAATGCTTCAGCCCGCTCCAGCGCAACTGCCCGGGTTTCCACAACTTCACAGTTAAAACCATTCCTGCGAAGTGCCTCAACGGTTTTTTCCAGTCCACTCATCTCTTCCTCTTCTACCAGGCGGCTTTGAGAATTTGCAACACATCCGCTTCCTGCAGGGACCGATATCCTCCAACCGGACCACGGCGAACAGTCTGTGAAGCGATGACAGGGAGCATTGCCTCAGTCACGCCTGCATCCCTGAGACGGACCGGGATATCCATATCCAGAAAAAATTGTCTGAGAGCCGCAATCCCTTTACGTCCCGCTTCCACATCATCCGTTTCGTTGATACTCCAGACCTCCCTGGCCAATGCTGCGAATCCAGGCTGAGAGTCTGCATCAAAAATGTAATCCATCCAGTACGGGGTGAGTATCGCCAGACCGATGCCGTGTGTCATGTCTGTAATCGCACTCACCTCGTGTTCCATCATATGGGTGGCCCAATCGCCCCCTTTACCGCACCCCAGCAATCCGTTGAGAGCGATTGTTCCAGCCCACATAAGCTGGTTACGGGCCTCCGGATTTTCCGGTTCCATGATTGCCACAGGCGCCCAGGTGACACAGGTCCTCAGCACAGCCTCAGCCATTCGGTCCTGAAGATAGCTCTCCTTTTCCGCACTGAAGTACTGTTCAAACACATGGCTCATAATATCAGCGGTTCCAGCAGCGGTTTGCAGCGGCGGCAACGTACAGGTGGAACGGGGGTCCAGCAGAGAGACCTTCGGGATAATCAGCGGAGAGCCAGCATGCAATTTTTCTTTTGTTTCCCGATTGGAAATAACCGTATTCCCGTTCATCTCCGATCCTGTTGCCGCCAGAGTGAGCCAGCAGGCGACAGGAAGAGCGCTATGGATTTCAGCTTTTCCTGTAAAAAAATCCCAGGGATCACCATCATATTCAGCCCCAATAGCGATCGCCTTGGCGCAATCTATCACACTACCGCCGCCCGCCGCCAGCACAAGTCCAGGACCATGCTCCCTGCAGAGACGTACACCTTCACGAACGGAATCAATTCCAGGATTTGGTTTTACCCCTGAAAGCTCAATAAATGCAATACCCGCCTTATCCATTTCTGCAGTGAGCAGATCGAAAACATCATTCTTCTTAATACTGCCGCCGCCATACAGCAGCAGCACATTGCCGGAGATTTTTTTCACAGCAGCTGCAAAAGCTGCTGCACGACTTCTACCGAATTCAATCTGACACGGATTGTGAAAGGAGAAATCCTGCATCTTTGCCTCCTGATTCAGATACTCTATCTATAATTGAAAAAGTACTGAACAGAAGAGGAGAGGGTACAGCTGGAGTGGAGATCCAGCAGCGAGAGCTTCGGGATAATCTGAGGAGAGCAGGCATGCAGTTTTTCTTTTGTCTCCCGACTTAGAATGCAAAACCGTCAACGTGTTTTTCAATTTCAGCGACTACCCTGTCTTTATCAAGGCCAGAAACAGAAAGAAAAACATTCCTGCCGGAATAATAACCAATCACAGGAGCTGTCTTCTCCTTATAAGTGGCCAGCCGTTTCGAGATCACCTCTTCTGTCTCATCATCGCGCTGATAGAGCCTGCCGCCACAAAGATCACAAACACCCTCCTTTTCAGGAGGCATGGTGTAAATATTGTAAATCGCGTTACATGAAGAGTTAGAGCAGGTCCGCCTGCTGGTGAGTCTTTTCAGAAGCACATCCTCAGGAACTTCCAGATTGACCACTGCATGAGGAAAGATATTCGATTCCCATAGAAATTCATCAATTGCTTTTGCCTGAGCGATTGTCCTGGGGAACCCATCCAGAATAAATCCATTCGCACAATCTTCGCGGGCCAGCCGTTCTTCCATGATCCCCATGATCACTTCATCAGGCACCAGGTCCCCACGGTCCATATATTCCCTGGCTTGCTTTCCCACTTCAGTTCCTTTTTGTATTGCATCCCGCAGCATATCACCGGTGGAAAGATGCAGTAAAGAATATTTCTCCACAAGCAAGCCCGCTACAGTGCCTTTACCGGCACCAGGCGCTCCCAGAAGGATTAATCGCATGACAGACTCCTTACGTAATTGAACAATGATCCTATCTTGACCGAACCAGGAGATTTTGTCAAGTCACTCCTGCCAATTGCAGCACACATTTTCCCTGTGAACAGGAGACCCTTTCATCAAGCTCATTCTCCATGTTAGAATAGTGTCATCCCATTCATACTGGAGGCCGCCATGTTCCTCAGAGTGACGGAGAAAGAGGTCCGGAAAATGACAGCACAGGTATGTGAATCCCTTAATCTGGAGCAACCGCTTCTCTACTATTTCACATACGAAATGGGGGCTGTCTGGAAACGAATACTGCTTCTGGGTGGGATGCTACAGGCATTCGCCTGGAGATACTATTACATTGCAATCTCCGGTGAACAGCTGATCCTGCAACAGATCAGCATTACCCGGAAACCAAAAGGTGATCCAATTGCTATCCCTTTCAACGAGATCACGGTTACATCCATCCGCAAAAAATTGCTCTTCACTCTGGTCAGCCTTGTAACACCGACAGAAAAATTCTGCTTCACCCTTGTCAACAGAATCGGTGGCTGGAAGAGCAGCAGTGAACAGTTTGCCCTGTTTATAGAAACATTTAAAAACTGCCATCAAAACAACGAAAAGAGACATCAGATAGCGGCTGAAAAGGAAAGGGGCCGACTCCGGGTACTTCTTCTACTCTGCAGTAGCGGTCACCAGATCCACAGTGATTCTATGTGAGCTGCCGCGGCTCCATGGCTTTTTCCCGGCAGCATAGGCGGCCTCGCCGAACCGGCCCTCAGGATCCAGCGCTATCACCTCGTCGTAAATTTCCAGCGCCTCTTCCCGGCACCCGGCTGATTCCAGGGCCCGGCCCAGCCAGAGCCCGGTCTCTGCTTTACGCCGGCCGGCCTCTGATTCCAGTCTGAAAGCGCGTTTCAAATCCCGGACCGCCCAATCCCAATCTCTGAATTTCAGATGCAGAAGCCCGCTCATTCTGGGGAAGGCCGGCTCTGCAGGCGCCATGGCACCCCCATCGCGGAGCAGGCGCAGCGCGCGCCCTCCATCCATCCGGTCAAACCAGGCGTGCCAGGCCGCCCCATACAGATTGATCGCTTCAACTTCTTCTTCCTGCAACCCGACATCCACCTTGAGTGCACCAAGATATTTCAACTTCTTGTGAAACAGCTTCTGAATACTGAACACTTCATAACAGCCACGGCGACTCACCGGAAAAGAACCGCAACCCACAGCCAACCGGTCCCCCATCCAGTCCATCGCCACAGAGAGGGCGTTGTTCACTGCCGGAAGGTTGCCCCCAATAAGGGCATCGCGCTCTTCTGCACTGTCTCTACCTGAGGCAAGCAATGTGCACAGCGACTCCATGGTGACCCTGCCCCGTGTTTTTTTCAGGAATTCTTCCAATCTGGTATATCTGGAACAGGAGTGCCGTTGCCATGGCTGGGGCAGCCGCTCCAGCTTCCGCCCTTCCTCTGTCAACTGATGATTGGTGCGCAGCAGCACTGAGCTCGTCGGTTCCAGAATCTCCCTGTGCTTCCTCCCGACTCCGATGATCCGGCCGTCACCAGCGGCCATATCTGTAACCATCAGCGAATAGCTTCCAGTAAGCTTTTCCGATTCCAGGATAGAGAGCGCCTGCTCCAGTGTTTCCGCCTCCCGGAGCACCCGGTTCAGCACTACAAACATAGGGGTGCCCTTTACCCCGCAATCCCGCGTGAAAAGCGTGAACGGCATCACAGCGATCCCGGAAGCGTTGAGCCCGAACCCGCCGATAGGGAGGCCCAGAGGCCCCACCCATAGATAAGCCTGCGCATCATCAGGGAAAAAACGCTTCACAGCCTGAAATTCGTCCCAGACCCTGACCCCAAAAAAATCAAAATTCCTGGCCAGCATTGATCCACCTGACAGGGTCTTCTCCTTCTGCAGGAATATGGCAGAGCAGCCAGGGGCTGAGCTGGTGAATTTGCCGGCAAGATAATGAAGAATATCGGGAAACTGCAGAAGCCGGCCGGCATATCTGGCAGGAATTTTCAAACCAGCGAAGAGCGCCTCCAGCTCTATGAGGAGACCACCTCTGGTTTTCGATTTATTGACAAGGTAGAATATCTCTCTGAGCAACGTGCTGATGATCCTGGCCCGGAGACCGGAGGTAGGGCCGTGAAGAGCATGCTGGATCACAGTTTTAAGCAGGGAATAATAATACCGTCCTGGAATATCACCGGTAATGTGTTTGACCAGCTGCGCATGACGAAAACCAAGCTGTTTCCAGCTACCTTCGACAGTCAACAGATACAGTCCACCAACCAGATCGAGGCTCCCCCCCTCTGTATTGACCAACCGTTCTATCTTTTTTTCCATAATTTATGTTTCTCCGCTGAGGTGTCGACTTATTGTACATTTTTTACGAAATTTTGGCAATGGTTGGATCTCTCCTTCGCTGCCTTGTTGCTGATAGCGGAGCGACTCTGCAGGCAGCCGCGCTCCTGCTGGAGAGAACAAAGATAAGCAGACTGACAGTCTCTGGAAAGGCGTATATTTCGCTGTACCCCCCCCATGACCGCTGTATCAGTTGGTCCTGGTCGAAATAAGGGACCAATCAGAATGCTCGTAAACAGAGGAGTGGATGCAATGGCAAGCAGCAAAACAGCTGAAGCGGTTTTTCTGAAAGACTACAGACCACCGGGATTCGATATTCCTGAAATTGTCCTGCATTTTGAGATACAAAGCGGTAACCAGGTGCAGGTTACGCATACAGCTACATTCCTCAAAAAAACGGATGCTTCTGTTTTGCGTCTGAACGGGAACAGCGGATTATTGACCCTGAAGTCAATACGAATGGATAAGGAGATCCTGGATGCGGATCAGTACTGCATAGAGAATAACGGGGACCTGTGTATCCCGGGTATTGCGGAAGAGTCCACCCTGGAGATCATCACAGAACTGCATCCTGAGGACAATTCAGAATGTATCGGTTTATACACGTCTGAAGGGAGCATCTGCACCCAGTGTGAATCAGAAGGCTTCCGGAATATCACCTACTCTCTGGATCGGCCCGATCTTTTGTCCCGATTCACAGTAACCATTCAGGCATCTGCAAAAGAGTACCCGTATTTATTGAGCAACGGAAAACAAACAAAATCAGCTGTGCTGGAAAATGGTTTCCATGAAGTAACCTGGGAGGACAGCAGGCCCAAACCCACCTACCTTTTTGCTCTGGCAGCAGGAGATTTTGATGTGGTCAGGGACAGTTTCCGCTATCCGGATGGGAAAGAGGTTGCGCTAAGACATTATGTCAATAAAGGGGATGCGGCGAAAGCCAGGCACGCCATGTCTTGCCTCAAATCGGCGATGGCGCATGAATACGAGCGGTGGGGGCATCAGTACCACAGCGACAGTGCTGTTTTCATGACCCTCGCTGTGGACGCCTTTGTCTTCGGTGCGATGGAGAATACTGGACTAAATATTTTCAATAGTGCCGCTATTCTTGCTGATTCGCAGACCGCAACAGACCGTAGATTCGCCAGGATTGATGATGTCGTGGACCATGAATTCTGTCATGACGAGAGCGGGAATTGGGCTGTTCCAAGGGACTGGTTCCAGGTTGCGTTCAAGGAGGGGCTCACAGTCTTCCGGGACCAGACCTATAGCGCGGATCGATACGGGAAGACGCTGCAGCGGATTAAGGATGTCCGTCAGGTCAGGGACGCTGTTTTCGCCTATGATTCCGGCACCATGACACACCCGATGGTCTTGAGCTCCTATGTCAAAACAGAAAACAATTATGATGTGCTCACGTATCCCAAAGGAGCGGAAGTTAACCGTATGCTGGAGGCACTGGTAGGCCGGGAGTCCTACAGGAGGGCGTACCGACATTTTTTTGACACTCATGGCGAAAAAGCAACAACCCTCAAAGAGTACTACACGGAAATCTCAAAAGCATCGGGCAGGGAGCTGGAGCAGTTCATCGAAACCTGGTTGCATCAGGCCGGGGTGCCGCTACTTGAGGTATCGAGCAGCTATCTTGCGTCGGAAGAAAAATACCGGTTGAGCATCAGACAGCTACTGCCTGTGACCGCAGATGATCCTGCAACGATAAAGAGACCGTTCCACATCCCGCTCAAAATTGGTCTGGTCGGACCGGATGGTGCGGATTATCCTCTGCCGGATGGGGGTTTTCTGGAAATTCTCGAAGAGAAGAACGAGTTTACCTTTACCGGTATTACCGCGAAACCGCGCCTTTCTCTCAACAGGGATGCATTGGCGTATGCTAAATTTATCCATCCCGATGCTTCTGAAGTCTCAACAGAGGACCTGGCCTTTCTCGCCCTGCATGACAGCAATGAGTTTAAGCGGTGGGATGCGCTTCAAGAACTGATGCTGGCCAGATTACAGGAGGCGCTGGAGAGCGGCAACGGAGAAGGAGCGCCAACCGTTGATATTGTCCGCGTTACTGCTCCTGTCATCCCGGCGTTTCGTTCGGTACTGGAAGATGAGGAGCTGGAGAACGGCCTTAAAGCGGAGATGCTTTCTGTCCCCTCAGTGAATACTCTGGCCAATTTGCAACCCAGAGGAACAGTCGACCCGCTCTCGCTCTATGCAACGCGTCAATTATTTGTCAGGGCCATTGCTGAAGCGTTATCCGGACTTTTCCTTGAGACCTACAAAAGTAAAATGAGCGATGCTGCCTACACCTTCACTCCCGGGGAGATGAACAGGCGCTCTCTGATGAACCGTTGTCTGGGGTATCTTGCGGTGCTCGAAAGCTCCTCCGGAATAGAACTGGCCCGAGAGCAATTTATGGCACAGAACAATTTCAATGATCTGCTGGCTGCAGCTCAATTGATTATCGATTATGGTAGTGCTTCCATGCGGGAAGAGGTGGTGAAGGCCATGTATGCACGGTGGAGCGATGATAAACTTGTCATGAACAACTGGCTCGCCCTGCAGGCAACAGCAGAATCTACAACAATTGAGAGGCTGGAGACCCTTGCGGAAGATCCTGTTTTCTCTGCGCGGAACCCAAACAAGGTGCGCTCCTTGATCGGTAGTTTCAAAGAAAATATCCCCAATTTCCACAAGAAGGATGGTTCAGGATACCGGTTCATGGCGGACTGGATTATCAGAATGGACAGTAGTAACGCCACGATCGCCGCTTCTCTGGCCTCCTTTTTTACCAGAATTGCGGACTACCAATCAGACAGGCAGCAGCAGTTGAACGAGCAGATGGTGCGTATTCGAAAAACAAGAGGGACCCGATTATCCCCGAATGTTACAGAGATTCTGAACAGAAGCAGGCTGAAGCCCAATCAAGACGACCAATAGGTTACAACACATTACCTGGGCCAATGGTCCGGGTGATGTCGGCAGGCAGAATGGTTTTCACTCAAACAATGCTGTGATCTCGTTTTCAGAAAGCTTCTTCAAGAATCCCTGCTCAGCGGCGATGAGGCTATCCGCAAGATTTTTTTCTCTACTGGAGGGTGAGGATCTTTTCCTCAATGGAATCTCTGGCGATCGCTTTATAAACGAATACCTTATTCTATTCATCCAGCCGCAAAAAGCGTCTGCTCCAGCGTGCAGACGAGGTGAAGCAGTGGAAAGCGCAAGCCGGTTGTCCAGCATGATAGCTCCATACTTTTCAATGCTAATCGTTCTACTGCTTTATTGCATGTACAGCGATATGCCAGTGAAAATGAAGAACAGGGAAACCAGCACAGGTAAAACATTGTTGAGATTCCAGAGGAGCCGGCTCCTCTCTATCGAGAGAATACGCTCCCGCAGGATCCAGACCAGCAAACCGAGGATCAGGAAGGTCACAGCCATCCCCAGAGAGAAAAAAAGCACAACAATCAGTCCCTGCCAGATCAGCCCCAGACTGATGGAAAAGAGCATAATCATGGTGGAGAGCGGACACGGCATCAGCCCCATGATAAACACGATAAAGCCGGATCTAATCCTGCGGTGATGCTGCTCTTCCGGGTTCTTCAGGGAATGAATATGCCGATAGATCGTGTACAGACCGACCAGCAGCATAGTTGTCCCTGCGGTGATCCCCAGCCACCAGCGGAGTTCCCCTTCTGTGTTGACCACCTGTTTCAGGACCAGCCAGCCGATCAAAACAAGCAAAGTGGCGGAGAGTGTGTGGGCAAAGGTTCCCGCAATAGAAGTGAGCACGATTTTTGAAAATTTTTTCCTGGAATGGACCACCCAGCCGGAAAACATCATTTTCCCGTGCCCTGGACTGAGGGCGTGGAGGATCCCGTACAGGAATGCGATAGAAAGGACCACGAGGAAGGTGGAAAAACTCCCATCTTTTTCCAGGCCCTTCAGTTTTGCGCTGATGCTGCTGTTGAGCGATTGCTGATACCGGACCAGAATGTCCATCAGCCAGCCGCGTTTTTCAGGAATAGTCTTCTGGATGGCTGGAGAGTTGGTCCCCTTTTTTTTATTTCCCGAAAAGATAAAGGGATTGGCGGTGAGCGGGGCTGTGTAGCAAAGCAAGAGTACCAGTGGGAGCAGGGATTTCACTTTTATTGTCATCTGTCCGTTACTCCGGGATATCTTGTACAAAGAGTAATCATGGATTAATTTATTGTGAACAAAAATTTTATACCGGGACCAGATAACTTTCAATATATGGATTGTTCCGGAAGTCACAAAACAACTGATAAATTATATGCCAATAAGCTGAAAAAGAGACCATGGTCCGGACCGGATTTGAGTTATCCGGTTGAATCACGCAGGACAGCTTCATTTCTGCTTTGATATCCAGTTGCAACAGCTGTGTGCCGAATGTATTTTTATCCTATCCCGGGATATTTTCAGGAGCAGGTATGCTTAAGAACAAAATTATGCTGTCACTTCCGATAGGGGAACAGGTGGGGATCGCTTTTTCCGGCGGACTGGATACCTCTGCTGCCATTGCCTGGATGCGTGACCAGGGGGCGATCCCCTATACCTATACAGCCAATCTGGCCCAGCCCGATGAGAAGGATTATGCTGATATTACCAGAAAGGCGATGGAGTATGGTGCAGAGAAGGCACGACTCCTGGATTGCAGGGGATTTCTGGTGCATGAAGGACTGATTGCGCTCCAGTGCGGTGCTTTTCATATTTCTTCAGGCGGAAAAAGCTATTTCAACACTACCCCTCTGGGGCGTGCCGTGACCGGGACCATGCTGGTCAATGCTATGAAGGAGGATGGCGTCAATATCTGGGGGGATGGCTCCACCTATAAGGGTAACGATATCGAGCGGTTCTACCGGTACGGGCTGATGGCCCATCCGGAGCTCCGGATTTATAAACCGTGGCTGGATCAGGATTTTGTGAGAGAGATGGGTGGTCGTGATGAGATGAGTGAATGGCTGAATGCGCACGGCTACAATTACAAAATGGATAAGGAGAAAGCCTATTCCACGGATTCCAATATCTGGGGAGCTACCCACGAGGCGAAAGAGCTGGAGTTCCTCAACAAGGGGTTGAGGATTGTTGACCCGATTATGATGGTCAAGTTCTGGGACCCTGCTGTTGAAGTGAAAGCCGAAGAGGTTACTATTGAATTTGAACACGGTTTTCCTGTTGCTCTTAACGGGAAGCGGTATGATGACAGGGTGGGATTGGTCCTGGAAGCCAACGCTATCGGCGGCCGCCACGGGATCGGCACCTCTGACCAGATCGAAAACAGGATTATCGAGGCTAAGAGCCGCGGGATCTATGAGGCGCCTGGCATGGCGCTACTCCACGTTGCCTACGAGCGGCTGCTGTGCGGGACCCATAATGAAGGCACAATCGACAACTACCGGATTCTGGGGCGCAAGCTGGGCCGGCAGTTGTACGAGGGCCGCTGGTTTGATCCGCAGTCTATGATGCTTCGGGACAGTCTGCAGAAGTGGGTCGGCCGTGCTGTTACCGGGGAGGTCACTCTGGAATTACGCCGTGGTGACGACTATACGGTTCTGGACACAAAAGGGCCGCACCTGACATACCACCCAGAGCGGCTCTCTATGGAGCGGGTGGAAGAAGAAGCGTTCACCCCGCTGGACCGGATCGGGCAGCTGCAGATGCGCAATCTTGATATCATCGATTCCCGGGAGAAACTGGATCTGTATTCCTCCACCGGCGTGCTGCCTGGAGGAGGGATGCAGGGCCTTCTGGAAGACGCTCCAGTCAAAAACAAGTAGATCAATTCGAAAAGGTCAATTCTGATGCCCCAATCCAGCACCCGGTTCCACAAGCAACACTGGCGCCAGAGCCTGTACCGGGTTATTTTTGAAGCGGACACTGCTGCAGGAAAAACCTTTGATGTGCTCCTCCTCTGGGTGATCATTATCAGTCTGTTTGCGACAATGCTCCAGAGTTCCAGGAGCGTAAACCAGGAGATTGGAGGTTTCCTGACAGCGGTGGAGTGGACCTTCACCGGTCTTTTCCTCTGTGAATACATGCTCCGCATCGCCACTGCACGCCGCCCCCTGCGGTACATTTTCAGCTTTCTAGGGTTGATTGACCTCCTGGCTTCTATCCCCTCTTTTCTCGGACTCATCTTCGATTTTCGGCAGTATTTTGTGATCATTCGGGTCATCCGTCTGATGCGTATTTTTACCATCTTCAAGCTTTCTCGCTACCTGCGGGAGGCGAAGAACCTGATGGCCGCCCTCAGGGAAAACCGGCAGAAGATTCTGGTCTTCCTTGGGGCGGTCATTATCCTCGTAGTCATTATGGGCACTCTGATGTATTCGATCGAAGGGGAGCAAAATGGTTTTACCAGCATCCCTCGTAGCATCTACTGGGCAGTGGTCACCCTCACAACTGTCGGGTATGGTGATATCGCTCCGAAAACAGTTCCAGGCCAGACGCTCGCCTCCCTGATCATGCTGATGGGGTACAGTATCATCGCTGTTCCTACCGGACTGGTGACCGCCGGCTTCATCCGGAATATGCAGCCGGGGAGCGGGGCCGGCGGACAGAGCAGTTGTCCCGGATGTAAACACCCTGAGCACGACGCTGATGCCAATTACTGTAAAAAATGCGGGACAGCGCTTGTGGAGTAAAAGAAGTTTTTTTTTAAACTTTTTTTATATAATCCCGACAATTTGAAAAGGAAACGGATTTCCTGCTGCTGTACAGAAAAAGGATATTTCTGGATTTCTGTATACACTGAACTGGCAGGGGAAGAGCATGGGATCCGTATACCGTCGTGAAGGGTGTGTCCGCTTTTTCCCCCGGAATATATACTCCGGAGGTACCTGAGATGAAGAAGCGGATTTTAAGTCCCTGGATGGTTTTTGTGATCCTATTTACCACTGTTCCTGTTCTGATCTCTGGAATTCAGACAACTGATATTATAAATTTTAGCAATTATGAAAGTCGAATTTTCAGCGAATTTACAGTACAGAATTCAGGTACTAATCTCTATAAACCAACCGGTGAACCCAGGTTTGTTCTCAACACAAATTTGCTCAAGCTGCATAATTGGCTTGTCAAAGTACAATCATCTGCGTTGAGGATCCGACATATTGTTGATTCTCAGTGTCTTGATGTGCAAAGTAATTACTGGAAGAAGAAAACCGGAGGGAAGGAAACGACGGTCCTCGGCGTCCGTGTGCATTTCCCAAAAACACGTCAAAATGATCGAGCACTGATCAAACCCCAGTTCCGGTTTCATGTCTACGATAAAATGGGTCACTTCACCAATCTTTCCAACGGTGTGATTGCTAATGTTGGAGTGATCAAATCAGTCTCTGTATGGGTCAAGGGACGTAATTATCCGTATGGCTTCGCAATGCGGATGATTGACGACCAATTCAAAACCCGGGAATTCCATTTCGGCAATCTGTTTTTCGACAACTGGCGTCAGTTGACCTGGGTGAACCCCAACTATATAAATACTATTAAAGACAGAGTCATTATCCGCAAACCGATGTATCCCAAGGATATCCCCTATCTCCGGTTCAAAGAGTTTGTTATCTATCGGCAGATGGACCAGATCGGCGGCGACTCCATCATTTATATCAAAGGCACGAAAATGGTCTATGAGAAATATGCAGCAACAATCGTTGATCCTGATATTGATGATGAAAAGATCTGGAAAATTATGCAGAAACGCGCGCTCAAGCGGATGAAGCGCAGGCAGAAACAACTGGCAGAGAAAGCCGATCTTTACAGGCAGCAAAATGACCGTCTGAAAAGCACAACAACCACTCCTTTAGTGACGAACTAAGAATATAATTGCGCCCCTATTTTCCCGGGCCGGAGTCTTTTATGCGTACTGTTGAATTGACCGATTATTTTTCCAGACTTCTTTCCATTTATGAATCAGAGGAGTATGCTGACAATGGGCTTCAAGTCCACGCTTCTGATGAAGTGAGGAAAATTGCTTTTAGCGTCGATGCTTCTCTTTCCAGTTTTGAGAGGGCAGCTTCTTTGAAAGCGGATATCCTGATCGTCCACCACGGTTTGTTCTGGGGACGAAGTGCAATGTTGCGTGGATATATGGGGGAAAGGGTCCGTTTTCTTTATGAGAATAATATATCCTTATATGCGGTCCATTTGCCTCTTGATGCGCATGAAACACTGGGGAACAGTGCGGCCCTGGTCTCCCATAGCGGAGCTGAAATTTTCCGCTGGTTTGCCGGAGAAAAAGGGCTGCAATTGGGTTGTGTCGGCCGGTTTACCCGGACTCTGACCTGGGCAGCATTGATCGAAAAACTGAATAGCGTATTGGGAAACCCTCCCGTGGCTGTTGTCGGAGCTCCGGATTCAGAAAACCGAATCCATACAATTGGTACTGTGACCGGAGGGGGGATGAAATTCGCTATTGAAGCGAAAGCAGCAGGGGCGGAAGTCTTTATCAGCGGAGAACCCAGCCACGCCTGGTATCATCCTGTTCTGGAATCCGGAATACCTTGCATCCTTTACGGACATTATGCCACTGAAACCCTCGGACTCAAGAAATTACAAGAGCATTGTGCAAATCAATTTAATTTGAAAACCGTTTTTATTAATGATCCAACAGGGATGTGATTTTGAAAATAATGTCATGAGGACTGTCCCTTCCTATCTTTAATTGAACAGCTTGTTGTTGTTTCTGGAGGAAATTTCTATGCGGGACGCCATCCGCAAAATACTTGAAGCCATAGGGGAGGACCTGGAGCGGGAAGGGCTGCAAAATACTCCTGATCGCGTGGCCAGGTCATTGAAATCTTTAACGCGCGGATATACGATGGACCTTGAGACCGTGATCAACGGGGCCATTTATGAATCCCCTGGTGATGAAATGGTTGTGGTGAAGGATATTGAAGTTTATTCTCTCTGTGAACACCATATGCTGCCTTTTTACGGAAAATGCCATATTGGATATATTCCGAACGGCAAAGTCCTGGGAGTATCCAAGCTGGCCCGCATTACTGAAATGTTTGCAAGACGATTGCAAATTCAGGAACGATTGACCGAAGAAATTGCGGCAGCAATTACTGAGGCAATTGAACCGAAAGGTGTTGGCGTGGTTATTTCAGCAAAACATCTGTGCATGATGATGCGAGGAGTGGAAAAACAGAATAGTGAGATGAGGACTTCCGCGATGATGGGCGCTTTCCGCGCTCGTCCGGCGACACGTGCCGAATTTATGAATTTAATTTTATATACGGGCTAGGACAGATTGGCCAAAACATCGCTTGCACCCTTTATCCATTCATACTACAATATCCAGGTTATGGAAAGAGGCAGAGGCTATGGAAATCAATAGTGTTGAAAAGGGGATCGGAATCCTTAAAACAGACGGCCGCTTACGTTTTTTTTTTCTCGGCGTGGGGAGCGCGTTTACGAAGAAACATTTTCAGACTAATCTGCTCGTTATCAAGGGTGAAGACCATCTTCTCATTGATTGTGGGACCCTCTGTTCCCGGTCGCTGTATGCCCTCGGTCTTTCTATAACAGATATCAAAAATTTCCTGATCACCCATTCCCATGCAGACCATATAGGCGGTTTAGAAGAAGCTGCTTTAATGGCGCGCTATGTCACAAGAGTGAAACCCAGGTTAATCATTGATGCGAGGTATGAACATATACTCTGGGAGATGTCGATGCGTGGTGGATGCGCGTATAATGAAGAGGTTGCCGGGAGCATCCTCAGCTTCAAAGATTTCTGGGAAGTTATTCGCCCCAAATTTTTACCGGAATATCCGAGAGAGACCCTTGATTCAGCCTGTGGTGATATTAAAATAAAAATGATGCGCACCAGGCATATTCCCAATTCAGCGGATAACTGGACAAGCTCCTTCTGGAGTTGTGGCGTGATTATTAACGACAGAGTGATGTATAGCAGTGATACACGCTTTGATCCAGAGCTTATTACAGATTATGATGATAGATTCGAGCTGGAAGTTATTTTTCATGATTGTCAATTTTTTACCGGCGGCGTGCACGCCTCTCTGGAAGAATTAAAAGAGCTTCCTGAGACCATCAAAGCAAAGATGTATCTGGTCCATTATGGTGACAACTGGGAGAATTTCGCCGACATCGTAAAGGATTATGGTTTTGCAGGTTTAGGCCAGCAGCATGTCGGGTATGATTTTTTCTAATCGTTTAGTTGCAGGAGCTGGATTGTTCCATCGCTGGAAATAGTCAAAATTATCCCGTCTGGCAATGACTCGATATGGATGATCTCCTCCATATCGAGTTTTTCTTTTTTTTTCAGTTTCATTTCAGGATACCTGAAAATATGGAGTGTGCCTTTTCCTGTTTTTCCGCTTCCTGCGATGAGCCATTGTTTTGAGCGAAGAAACGCAAGGCAGGAAACCGGGTCCATACTGATTTCAAAGCTTCCCTTCAGGGCCAGGGCCTCACTCTTCAGTAAAAGCACCCTGAAGAACAGGGTGCCTGCCGCCAGATACTCGCTGTCAGCTGAAAATGCAAAGCTGACAGCTGGACTCCGAATTTTTCTTTTTTTGATCTCTGTCATCCCATCTGTGCCAAGGGTAACAATCGCCCGGCCTCCAGCGAGCGCGATACGCTTACCATCTGGAGAGAATTTCAGATGATAAATACTTTTAAGACCGGTCTGTTTACGTATAGGCTCCTGTTCCATTTTGTTGAAAAGCAAGATTTCTCCTTTATCGTTTCCCAGAATAATTCTGTCTTTAGAAAGATGAGCGGCAAGAGAGCGGAGCTGTCCGAATTTACCTTTGCGCATCAGGATTGCTTGGCTTGAAGAGCCGGCAACAGAGGAGGTGACTATTTCACCACTGGCATAAGCTATGGTGAGTTTTTCCCCATTATTGTGGAAAGCCATGCCGATAACCGCAGCAGGGCCTGAGAAGATCCTTTTTTTCAGAACGAGGCCGGGCAGAGAATAAATGGAGATATTGCCTGCAATATCTGCGATGGCGACCATAACATTGCGTCCATTATATACTGCGGTTTTTTTTATCACCTTTCCGATTTTAAGATAATTGATTTGTTTGAATTGAATTTCCCCGGTTTTTCTTCCCTTTATAACAGAGGCGGAACTACAGGACATCATGAGTAGAAGAAGTACAGAGCAGAAAGAAATGAAATTCCACAGAAAGTTTTGCTCTTTGGTATCACGATTCCATACAGTTATCCCATTTCCTTCCATAATTATTAAGCAAACCTCCAGATGTAAACAGCTATATCAATTTCCCGCTTTTCGGCGTGCAAAAATGGCGTCCTTACCTTTCTGGATTATTCCATCTCTGAAACTGAGGGGCCCGATGGAGTACAAAAGGAATACAGCAAAAATGTATGGAGAACAGGGCAGGAAGCAAAGGGAAATCGCAGAGATCACGGAAGAGACAGAGCCACTGCCTCGCCTGCAAGAGCGCTCCAGGAAAGATGAAGCAGCCTGTGTACAGCGCGAGGTTTGTTTGAAGAATTTAAATTCATAAAATTATAACATCCATAATAAATTTCTTGACTTTTCATTATAGGATTACGATTTTATTGTCGGATCGGGAAGTACTTAATTTAATATTGTTTACTGTTTCTTTCTCTCTACCCTCCTTGAAGCGGTGTACAGCCACGGCAGAAACAGTCGGAAGGAAAGCTACGTGCTCAGCCGTATTCTTCTTGTTCCCTTTTTGTTCAGTATTGTGTTTGTTCTGCGCGTATACAGCGCCGCAGAGGTAAAATTCGAGTCTTTCCGGAAGAATGCCTTTGATCAGGTATTTTCCCGGGCAGACCGGCTCGGTGACGGGTTGTTATGGCGCCAGGCGGTTGAGAGCGGTAAGCAGGCTATCCGCGCCACCTGGGAGGCGGCTGCTGTTGAGCAGATCGAGGTTGCCCTCAGGGAGGCGCCTGCAGCTGATCAGACGGCTGTTCGCAGCAGGCTTGAGGCGGCTTTTGCCATAGAAAAGGCAGCGTGGGAGGCAGAAGCCGGTGCGTATATCGAGCTGCGTGAGGGAGAGTGGATGGCCTCCACCAATGATCTTGCTCCTGTGCAGGTGGATCGGGCAGCATTGACCCGGGCCCTGGAGAGGGCGAGCAGCAATTATGTGCATGATGATTTTTCTGTTGATCTTGCCAGATGGGACCTGAGTCTGGCGCTGCACAGGGCGAGCAACCGGGCTATTGCTGCGGCTGCAACAGGCAGCAGAGTGAGCAATCTGATAGCCGGCAGTTCTCTGAGCGGGCATGCACTGGCCGGGTTTGTGGATACCCTGATGCGCCGGTCGCAGGAGCTGCTTCTGGACTGGGATATTTCCTGCGATTATATGGTGATGCGGCGCAGGAACGTGTTTGTTGCCACCCGATTATACGATCGTGAGAGCCTGAAGCGAGCCTCAGATGCCTCCAGTGCGCGTCGGGTTGTGGAAGAGGTGATCACGAGAGCTGGCAGTGAAGCACGCAGGAATGCTGAGGAGTTTCTTCGCCAGAACGGTGTGGAGATGGATGATCCTGATCTACCTGATCTTTCGGCTCCGGGGAGTGAGTGGCAGGGCAAGGTTCAGCAGGCGATCAACAGCGGTTTACAGCGCTGGAAGGGCGCGTATGATGAGCTTCTGCAGAAGATGAACGATTGGGAGGCAGAAGCTTCCACAACGATAGAAAAGGGTAACCAGTTGTGGCGGGCAGCGTATGAGAGGATCACAACAGCTCGCGAGCAGTGGGTTAAAGAGATCAAGGGACAGATCAGAAGAGGCCTTGCTTCGTGGGAAGGGAAAGAGCAGCAGGCGGTTTTTAACCGTCAGGAGGCGGAAGCCCGGCTGGACGGATATATTCAGCAGCAGCAGTCAGAGTGGGAAGGGTACACAGGTCAGATAAACAGCCTCTTTTCTCAGGGGTCAGGAGCGATTGCCACATCCCGGCAGAATGTTGAGTGGCTTACCAGTCTTGTTGCAGACTACAGAAAGCATGCGTTTACAAACGGTGTTCTGCAGAGTCAGCTTGCGTCGGGCAGGGCGTACATTTTCTACACCAATGAACTTGCCCGGTGGCGTGGGATCAAGCGGCAGTTTGAGCGGTTGACAGACAATGCGCTCTCCCGGTTTCATAATGGGGACATGTGGAGCGGTGCTGCGGGGATCAGCATGCTGAGCAACAGTTCGGATGCGTATCTGTACACAGGGGCTGAGTTTTCGTTGAAGAAGGTAGAGCAGCAGAAGTCGTACTGGAGCAATCGTCTTGAGATTGCTCGCAGTGTGTATCTGTATGCGACCAACCGGAGTGCAGGCCGGGAGGATGCGGAAGCGACAGAGAACAATCTGAGCAATGCACGCGCTGCTTTAAAGAACTCAGAGGCTGTGTACACCAATGCTCTGTATGGATTGAACACGCTTGCCACCTCCAATGTGTCGTGGTTTCAGGGGGTGCTTTCTTCCAATCAGTCTGTGCTTGCTGTTGCGCAATCCAATTTTCAGGTAGCCAGAGCTGCGTACGATGAGAAGCTTTACATGCTTCGTCTCATGGAGAACTCGACGAATAGCACGGATATTCTGGAAGAATGCAATCAGAATTATGCTGCGTATGAGGCATCCAGGCTGCGTGTTGCTGAAGCGCAATCCAATTATATGGTGCGGTATGTGAGGCTTGCCGGCAATGAGCGAGTGTACAGCTATGGACAGCTTGTGGCAGAGACCGCGAGCAATATGATTCCTGTGCAGCACAGGTACGAGCGGCTGCTTTCTATTGTGACCAATATCAACAGTGGAGACAGAAACTCTCTGCTGGATAGCGGTTACCGGCTTGCCGCCAATCTCCCCTCATTATTTCCGGGAGACCGGCAAGTGAGAGGATATCAGATCAGCCTCTCCAGTACCCTGGGTTCTCTGGATTCGGCAGGGACCAATGTGACGCTGTCCATGCAGCACTCCTTCACTCTTATCAGGATTATGCGGGAGATAGAAGAGCAGCTGGCATTGCCTCTGTTTGTGAGTGCGAGTAACATCTCTCTCGTGCTCTCTCCTGAAAGTGTGGATCAGGGCGCCCTGTACAGGAACAGGATGCGGCTGCAGTATGAACTTCTTTCCAACCGTGCGTCTGCCAATCTTTCTGCAGTGGAGCTTGTGGTTGAAAAGGTCTCCAATTATAGGAATCTTATGGATCGTTCTTCTGTTTCTCCCTGGACGAAACCTGATGGTGATATGCGGAGTGTTTTTACGGGCAGCAATCTGGCGGCTCAGCTGATAAACTATGCAGATGCCGGCCCTGGCGGTTACAGTCAGGGTGATGGGGTTCAATATCTGTACTCCTGGTATGCAGAGAACCATGGTTTGCTTGCGTCTGTGTGGACCAATACAGGAGCTGGCCTGGACCGGGCCTCTCTGGAGCTGATGGCCGGAGTTCAGGCAGTGCAGTCCAGTGCGCGGTTTATTGCCTCCTGGTTTGGTACCAACAGCTTTACAGGAAGAGAGAGCCTGAGTGCTGCTGAAGATTTTATGGGTATGCGCTCTCTGGCAGCAGAAGAGGCGGTTTCTGGCATTTTCGACCTTCTGCAGAGCGATCTTGAGGTGGCGGACCGGATCATGGCGTTTGCTATCGACCATGGCCGGATGCTCCACTCAGTGGCAGGGGATGAAGAGCCGGCATTGTACAGCGCTTTACAGGCTGTTGTGGATGATCCGGCCGGTATCCGGAGCAGGGATATCGCTTCCCTTCGCAGGATGGCTGAGGCGGTGGTGGCCGCTGCACAGAGCAGCAGCAGGGAGCTGCCGGAGTTCATGGAAGATGCGCTTCAGGATATCCGTGAGAAGGCAGTGGAACTGGAGAAGCGGCAGTATTTGTTTGAGCAGGTGGGCAGGGGCGGGGTGAGCGCGAGCAACAGGATTGCCGCTGAACTGGATCTGGCCCGCTCCAATGCGAACTGGCATGCGACCGGGATCGAGCTTGCAGAGAGTATAGTCATGGCAGGAGAGAGCTGGAGGAGCAATTTCCCTGCATTGATGCACGGTATTGCCAGCAACAGGAGGTTTGAGAGTTTTCTTGAGCGCGATCCTGAAGGGATGATGCAGTATCTGACCAACTGCAGCAGCAGCAACAGCCTCCAGGCGCTGCACACAGCAGCGGGGATGGTGTATGAGACAGGCGCCAGCAATTATAATGTGTATCTTATTGAAGCGGGTAAGCTTTCTTATGCACTCTCCTGTATTTCCGGAGAGCTTTCAGTGAGCTCCATGCGGGACTATTTTGAGCTGTTGACCACAGCCAATCCGGATTATACAGGAGACACGAATCATCCGGCAGATATCCCGATTTCTATCGCGATGCAGTCCGGGGACTCAGGGACATGGTCTGTTGATGTGACCGGCAGTGGCAAAGGGAGTGCACTGACCCATGCGGTTGCCACGAATACATGGGGCAACAGCGTGCTGGATGCTGCTGCTGCCCTGTCTGACACTCTTGTGGCCTTCAGCCGGAGTGTGCTGCCCTGGTATAACAGATTGATCACAGAGGTGGCGGCAGGGAGCAGCGCGTATCTGGCTGACTTCCAGAGGGTATACAGCAGTGCTTCCGGGATCACAAATATGGGCGGGTTTCAGAGCTTTGTGAGCAATGTGGAGGGGCACAGAAAGCGTGTACAGGGGCAGAATCTTTACAATGACAGTGAGCTGGTGCAGCTTGAGGGGATGTGGCGGAGTTCTGTGCAGCGTGTGCACTCCACAGCAGGGGAGTTGTTCAAAAACGGGCGGTTTTACGATCTGGTCAGGCGCACCAGTGCAGACCGGTATCTGAAGAGTAAAGAAGTTGTGGCTGTGAAGAACAGCCTGGCAGAGCGGGAAGAGGAGCTTTGCACAGCGCAGAGTAACCATGATATTGCGCGGCAGGCGTATGATACAGCATCCAGAGCGTATTTTGACGCGATGAGCACTGTGGCAGCCCGGGGACGAAGCTACGAGGCAGTCAGGCAGCAGTATGATGTGGCGCAGGCTGTGTACACCTATGCAAGTACCCCGTATTCCTCAGCCGCTTCGGGCACAGAATCCAGCAACTCTGCAGCAGATGCCAGGACAGAGTATGAGAGGATTCTAAACCGGTATCAGCAGGTTCAGGCAGCGTATTCCAGGGCAAAGGCGCGGTATGAGAACAGGGTGAGCCTGCAGAAACTGGATACAGAGGCCACGAATGCCGGTTACCGGCATGCCCGGGATGTGTACACCAACGCTAGCATAAGCTGTATGCGGCTGGACAGGGGTTATGCGGACATGAGTGCTGAGGTCGCGAGGCTTAAACAAGAGATTCAGAAGCTCAAGGAGGAGTGTGCCGGTATTGAAGGAAAGTATTTTCAGAAAGGGTATGAGAAACAGCCTGATGGCAGAGCGTTGCGCAACCAGCTGCTCGGCCGGATGTTTGCCAGCACTCCGGAAGCGATGCTTGGAGATTTCAGCTCCTGGGTACTGGCGAATAAGATAGATAACAGTATATACAGACGAGAAGTTTTTGACCGCAGTTATGATCACCGTTTCTGGCCTGGCCCGAGAAGGTGGCCGTCTTACTGGTATGACCGGCGGTACAAGCTTAAGGATGCAGGCAGGCTTTATCGCAAAAGAAGAATTCCGGGTTTTGAGGGTTGTGTGAGGGTTCATAAACGCAGACGACACTATTATGATCATACAACCGGTACTTATACCAATACCTGTTATTACATTCGGAGAACCTATACCTATCATCGAAAAACCTATACCGGGGATGCGCGGAACAGCCGCCTGTATGAGGCCTTATTCAGCAATAGCAGGGTATTCACCACAAACACCTTCATGAAACTGGGGTATGAACAACAGACCATAGAGGGATTTGAGAATGTGGTCGGATTCTTCCGCTGGTTGCGTAAATACTATAATTCAATGCATACCCGGAAAATGCGTAATAGGGCCAAAAAACATCTTAAAAATTTTTCTAAACCTTATGCTGAACTGTTTGCAAACATCAAAGAAGATTTTAAAAAACTCCAGCCTGTTTATAGCAAGATCGCAAAACTGGAAGAGAAGATCGGGGTTCTTACAAAGGTTACTATAGACACAAACGTGCACCCGGGTATTGATCTTTCGCAACCCGGCGTTATACGCGGGCTGTCCAGGTTTCGAGAGAAGATGACCACTCAGATGCACAAATACGGGATGAGAGGCAGCGATATCGCTTATTTCAGCGGCGCCAGCGGCCTGACCAATCTGGCGCATACCCTGCGGGACCTGAAGGCGCTCAGGCGGACCATCAAGACCGACAGGTTCGGGAATGAGCTGTACAATGGAACCAATGCACAGTACGAGTGTTGGGTGGATATCACCGTGCTGATCGAGCAGCTTAAGAATCTCCGGCTTGCAGATCAGAGAGAAGCGCTGCAGGGTTGGAAGCAGGTTGCTGCTGAGAGCGGTGTGGATGGAGCGTTGCTTCTCAAAGACAGGGAGCGCGCCCTGTACAGCAGTCTCATCCATGCTGATTCCACAATTAACAATGTCAAAGAGTCTCAGAGCTATGTGAGCATAGCCGGAGAGCTGACAGCCATCGGCAACCAGGCCTGGCAGCGGATCAAGGCACAGGAGCGGGAGCTGCAGCTGCAGAAGTGGGATTTCAAGATGCAGGGCCTTGCAATGGATAAAGATACCTGGTATGCTACTGTTGTGGATATTTTCGGGCGTGGCGTGGATCAGTGGACAGAGATGGATAGCCGGTTCAACAGGGAGTGGAACAGCTGGCTTTCCACCACAAGAGCGAAGCTGGATCAACAGCGGCAAAAGTGGCAGGCAGCAGCAGATAGCCTGGTGCAGAACAGGGACAGCTGGCTTGAGAGGGTCAGTGAGGCCGCCTCTCAGGGAGCTGCGAATACCCTTGCTCTGGCCGGTGTGGATGCGATTGAGAGTTCTATCAGCGGTATTCTGGGGAATCTGCCTGGAGGCTTCACAACTTCTGATTTTGATGCGGATAAACTTGCTGCGGACATTCTGCGGGAGAACCGGGTTGTCGGTCTTCCGGAAGACTTCATGAAGGTTATGGACAATGTTTCACTGCACTTTGATATCAGCGAGCTCTCCAGGCTGGATACAGCAGATGCTGCAGCAGGATTTGACAGGATGATGCGGGAGTTTGAAAAGGCCGGTGTGATTATGGAAAACATCCGCCTGTTTGACACTCTGGACAGGACCATTGATTCGTATAAGAAGATGTTGACAGAGGCAGATAAGCAGACAGCCGCCTCTCTGGGCAGGACACTCAGCAAAGAGGGGTTCAAAAACCAGGGCAAAGAGTGGACCCGACGGGCGATAGTGGATGCCACGCTCTGGAAGACGTACTGGTCCACCCAGGTTGTGCCTGGCTACGAATCCTACACCCTGCCGGAGTTCAGCTACAATATCAGGGCTGACGGCGCTGCCTTCACAGTGGACAGGCTGGCCGGCATGAACACTGCAGAGGTGGAGGCGCTGGCTACAGCTTCCCGGATCAATCTGCGCAAACAGTTTGACCGGATGATGAACGATGACTCGAAGGACCCGCAGCACGAGGAGAGCCTGCAATACCATATCGGTTATCAACCTGAATTAAAAGATGGTGAGGTGAACTGGAGCAGCGGTCATGGGCAGATGAAGATTGTCATCGGCACCATGATCGAGAAGAATATTGAGAAGGCAAAAGGTGAAGCAAAAGCGAACGGTCCATTCTGGTCAAAATCACTCTGGCATGGGAAAGGTGCCCCGAATCTGATGACTGTGGTCAAGGTTGCGGGCACAGTTGCAGGAGGCGGCCCCTGGTTTGCCTTTGCAATGGATGCTCTTGACACAGTGGCCAACGTTGCCATGGGAAATATGAGCCTGACAGATGGGGCCATGGGTCTTGCAAAAGGAGCTGTGAGCGGTGTTGCCAGTTCAGCAATAGCCGGTCTGGGAGATTCGCTCACAGCCGGTATGGGCAGTGCAGGATTTGGTGGAGTCATCAGCACAACAGTCTCCAGAGTGGCAGCAGGCTATGCAAGCACATATGCAACAGCAGCGATCAATGCTGTTGAGTTTGATGGTGGCTTTACGTTCAACAAAAGCAGTTTCAAAAAGAACACGAGAAACGCTCATACATCAGCGCTGAGATCAGGTGCAATAGCGCTTTCAACCAGTGTGGCCAATGAGGCGCTGGGCGGTGAATTTGGAGAGAGAACA
>Ga0209785_1000061_pt1 | contig 54934 bp, 53 predicted proteins | sample WorMetG1BERMUDA2_FD_187403 | JGI IMG/M metagenome (GOLD analysis project Ga0209785, IMG submission 187403) | Marine gutless worms symbiont microbial communities from Max Planck institute for Marine Microbiology, Germany - Inanidrilus... ...
GTGTCAAAGACGCTCTCAGCCCCTCCAAAAGGCCCCACTTCGCGCCAAAACAGCGCAACCCAAGGCCCAGCGACGCCAACCAAGCTACAAGCGCACCCGCCCGACCGTTTTCACACGGCCAAGACCCAGAGCCTACAGGCACGGGTCGAAAGGTGTCAGGACTTTCGGAAACGGGCGCGGACAGGCCGGTGCGGCGGCGCGATGCGCGCCGCCGCACCGGCAATGGACAGGACCCGCCGAGCCCTGCGGTCCTTTCTGATTGTTGCCATGACCTCACCTCCCGCGGTGCCGCCAACAAGGGGAATATAACGCTTTATGTTCAATGGATTGCCGCTCGACTCTCGACTGTCACCAAATTGTAAAGACAGCCGACTCCCCGATCGTCGCGGCATCCTGCCGAACGCCTGCATCGCCGGCTGTCACACGCCAATGGATGTGCTAAACCCCTGCCGATGACCGTCGTTACCCGCTTCGCCCCCTCGCCGACTGGCTTTCTGCACATCGGCGGCGCTCGTACGGCGCTGTTCAACTGGCTGTATGCCCGCCGCCACGGCGGCACGTTCCTGCTGAGGATCGAGGACACCGACCGCGCCCGCTCGACCAGCGAGGCCGTGGAGGCCATCTACGATGGTCTTCGGTGGCTTGGGCTGGACTGGGACGGAGACGCGGTGTCACAGTTCGACCGCGCGGGACGCCACGCCGAGGCCGCACGTCGGCTGCTCGATGAGGGCAAAGCGTACCATTGCTACGCCTCGCCCGAGGAATTGGCGGAGATGCGCGAACGGGCCAGGGCAAAGGGCACAGCGGCCCTTTATGACGGGCGCTGGCGCGACCGCGATCCGGCCGAGGCGCCCCCCGGCGTCGACCCGGTGATCCGGCTCAAGGCGCCGCGCAGTGGTGAAACACGGATCGATGACGAGGTTCAGGGGCCGGTGACGGTGGCCAACGACCAGCTTGATGACATGGTCCTGTTGCGCGCCGACGGCACGCCGACCTACATGCTGGCCGTGGTCGTCGACGACCACGACATGGGCATCACCCACGTCATCCGCGGCGACGACCACCTGACCAACGCCTTTCGCCAGACCCAGCTTTACCGTGCGCTCGGCTGGGAACCGCCGGCGTTTGCCCACATCCCGCTGATCCACGGCGCCGACGGCGCCAAGCTATCCAAACGCCACGGCGCCCTGGGCGTCGGCGCCTACCGCGACCAAGGCCTGCTGCCCGAAGCGGTGTGTAACTACCTGCTGCGTCTGGGCTGGAGCCACGGCGACGACGAGATCATTGACCGCGAACAGGCGATCGCCTGGTTCGACCTCGACGGGGTCGGCCGATCACCGGCACGGTTCGACCCGGCAAAGCTCGAAAACCTCAACGGACACTACATTCGCGCGGCCGACGACGCCCGGCTGGCCGCGGCCGTCGCCGAAACGATCGCCGGCGATCGCGGCGCAGCACCGTCGCACGCCGCCACCGAGCGCATCGCTCGCGGCATGCCCGGCCTGAAGCATCGCGCGAAGACAATCAATGAACTGGCTGAAAACGCACTTATTTATGCGTCGGACGGCCCGCCGGAACTGAACGACAAGGCGGCGTCGCTTTTGGATGCGGATTCCCGGCGACATATGGCCCGTTTGAAGGCTATTCTGGAGGGAACCAAGACGTGGAACGCCGAGAATTTGGAGGCTGTGGTCCGGGACTATGTCGAGGGCGCCGAACCCGGGGGTTTGAAGCTCAAGGCGGTGGCCCAACCGCTCCGCGCGGCGCTGACCGGCTCGACGGTCTCGCCGCCGATCTTCGAAGTCATGGACGTTCTCGGACGGGAGGAAACGCTCTGCCGCCTCGGCGCCATTGCCGCCGGAAATGAGTGATGTTGGATCCGGCCGGGACCGGATTGCGACCAAGGAAGGGATGACCATTTATGAGCGACAGTGCCATCGCCGCCGAAGCCGGAAAGCGGACGGTAACCGTCACCGACAACGCTACCGGCCGCCAGTTCGAGTTGCCCGTTATTGCCGGCACCGTCGGCCCCGACGTGGTCGACGTGCGCACGCTCTATAACGAGACCGGGTATTTCACCTTCGATCCCGGCTTCACCTCGACGGGAAGCTGCGAGTCCACCATCACCTACATCGATGGCGACGAGGGGATACTGCTGTACCGCGGATACCCGATTCAGGAGTTGGCCGAGCACTCGGATTTCATGGAGGTGTGCTACCTGCTGCTCTACGGCGACCTGCCGACGGCCGAGCAGAAGCGCAAGTTCGAGACAGACATCACGTATCACACGATGCTGCACGAACAGATGAACAAGTTCTATGACGGCTTCCGCCGGGACTCGCATCCGATGGCGGTGATGGTCGGCGTGGTCGGCGCGCTGTCGGCCTTCTATCACGACAGCACCGACATCACCAATCCGCGACACCGCATGGTGGCCTCGTACCGGATGATCGCCAAGATGCCGACGATCGCCGCCTGGGCCTACAAGTACGCCATCGGTCAGCCGTTCGTCTATCCGCGGAACGACCTGAAGTACGCCGAGAACTTCCTGCAGATGATGTATGCGACGCCGTGCGAGCCGTTCCAACTCAACCCCGTGCTCGCCCGCGCGCTCGACCGGATTCTGATCCTTCATGCCGACCACGAGCAGAACGCGTCGACGTCGACCGTGCGCCTTGCCGGCTCCAGTGGCGCCAACCCGTTCGCCTGCATCGCCGCCGGTATCGCCTCGTTGTGGGGGCCGGCCCACGGCGGCGCCAATGAAGCGGTCCTCAACATGCTCGAGGAGATCGGCGACGTCGACCGCATCCCCGAGTACGTCAAGCGGGCGAAGCACAAGGACGATCCGTTCCGGCTGATGGGCTTCGGCCACCGGGTCTACAAGAACTACGATCCCCGCGCCAAGATCATGCAGAAGACCTGCCACGAGGTGCTCGACGACCTCGGCCTGCAGAACGAACCGCTGCTCGGTGTGGCCATGGAGCTCGAACGCATCGCGCTCGACGACGAGTTCTTCGTCGAGAAGAAGCTCTACCCGAACGTCGACTTCTATTCGGGCATCATCTTCCGCGCCATGGGCATCCCGACGTCCATGTTCACGGTGCTGTTCGCCGTCGCCCGCACGGTCGGCTGGGTGGCCCAGTGGAACGAGATGATCGAGGACCCGACCCAGAAAATCGGGCGCCCGCGCCAGCTGTATACCGGCGCCACCGACCGCGATTTCAAGCAGCTGGCGACCCGCTCTTAGGCTTGACGCTGGCGATCACATCAAGGACGATATCCGCGGCGCGGCGGCTCGGGGCCGCGCCGTCGAGGCCCAGGACGGCAAGCGCCTCCGCCGCGCCGGACGCCTGCGCCGCTCGGGCTTGCGGATCGTCGAGCAACGACGTCACCGCCTTGGCGAGGCGGTCGGCGCGGCATTCCCCAAGCAAGAGCTCCGGCATCACCGGCCGGTCGAGCACCAGATTGACCAGGCTGACGTATCGCACGCGGACCAGCCGGCGGGCGAGCCAGCCGGTCAGCGGGTGCATTCGGTAGGCGATCACCGCCGGGGTTTTGGCCATGGCCAGCTCCAGAGCAACGGTTCCCGAGGCCGCTAAGGCAACGTCGGCGGCGGCAAAGGCATCGAACTTCTCGGCGTCGCCGGTGACCACGCGGACCCGAACCGGCCACATTGCAGTGGCAGAACTGACCGCCGCGGCAAGACCTTCGACCGACGGCAAGACGACCTCGACGTCCAGTCGGCTCTTGGCCACCAAGGCCACGGTCTCGGCGAACACCGGCAGGAGGCGCGAGACTTCACCCTGACGGCTCCCCGGCAAGAGGCAAAGCAGGGGCACATCGTCGCCGATCCCGTGACGGCGGCGAAACGCCGGACCGCCCCCATCGCCGGCGCCGCTCTCCAGCACCGGATGGCCGACGAAGGTACAGGCCAAGCCTTCGGCCCGGAAGTATGGCGGCTCGAACGGCAACAGTGCCAAGAGGTGATCGAGAAAGCCGGCGATCTTGCGGGCCCGCCCCGGCCGCCACGCCCACACCGAGGGTGCCACATAGTGGATCAGGGGGATCCCGCTGCCGGCCAGCCGCCGGGCGACGGGGAACGAAAACCCAGGGGAATCGATGGTGACAACGGCGTCGGGACGCTGCGCCCGGATTGCGCTCACCGTTTCGTCTATGCGCCGTAGCAAGCGCGGCACGTGGGGCAATACTTCGGCGAGCCCCATGAGGCTGAGCTCGCCCATCGGAAACAGGCTGTCCAGCCCCTCTGCGGCCATGCCCGCGCCGCCGATGCCGGCGAACCGCACGGCGTCTCCCCGTGCCTCCTTGAGCGCCGACATCAGCCGCGCGCCCAGGGCGTCACCCGAAGGCTCGCCCGCGACGAGAAAGATGGTGGGGCCGCCGGAACCGGTGTCGCCGATCACGCGGCCCCGCCCCAGACCGGGACGCCGATGATGAACAATCCCGCAGCATCGGCGTCGCGGACGAGTTCGTCTTGCGCGAGAACCAGTGCGCCACCGGCTTCGATGGCGATGCCGGCGAGCCCGGCCTCGGCGGCGGCACGCACCGTTTCGGGGCCGATGCAGGGAAGATCGGCGCGCGCTTCCTGGCCAGGCTTGCTGACCTTGACGAGGACGCCTCTGGGGCCTTCCCGGCGGAGCGCGCCGGCGCGGCCGATCATCGCGTCCGTCCCTTCGATGGCCTCGACTGCCAGCACCAGACCTTGTTGCACGACGGCGGCCTGTCCGACGTCCAATCCGCCGATGCCGCGGGCCACCTCGACGCCGCGTTCGATGTCTTGGACTGCCTGTCCGTCGGGCTGCACGGAGCCATAGACGCCCGCGGTCGCCAAGAGTCCAGGCAGCAGGCTCTCGGTGCCGATGACGCGGAACCCTTCGCTGGCCTCGAGCTCGCGGATCACGGCGCCGAGCATGCCATCATCGCCGAGAGCCTTGTTGCCGACGCGGGCAAGGAACTTGGCGGTCCAAAGGTCGGATTTCATCTCAGAGAGCGACGGCCGGCGTACGTCGCCGGCAAGCACCAGTTCCTCGACGCCCTCCTCGCGCAGGAGTTTCAACGCCTTTCCGCCGGCGCCGATGCGCAGCCAGGCATGGGGAACATCGTCGAACCCGCCCGATTCCGCATGCCCCTCCAGGGCGATGACGAACACCTCGCGCCCAGTGTCCTGGCAGGCACGGACAATGCGTCCCGGCAGCGACCCGCCACCGGCGATGACTCCGAGCTTAGGCGGCATGCTCCAGGGACGGCTGGCAGATCGGCCGCGAAGAATCGGCGCGGATGAAGTCGACGATCTCCATGACCGGCTCTGTGTCGTGGAAGAGCTCGGCAACGTCGGCGAGCCGTTCGTTCGTCGTGCCTTCCTGGGCGAACAGCAGCCGATAGGCATTGCGCAGGGAATGGATGGTCTCGCGCGAAAAATTGCGGCGCTTGAGCCCGACGATGTTGAGCCCCTGCAGACGCGCCCGGTTGCCGATCACCGAACCGTACGGAATCACGTCGTTTTCGATGCCGCTCATCCCGCCGACCATGGCGTGACGGCCGATCCGCGTGAACTGATGCGCCGCCGAGAGCCCACCAATGATCGCCCATTCGTCGATTTGGACGTGCCCGGCCAGGGTCGCGTTGTTGACGAGAATGACGTGGTCGCCGATGTCGCAGTCGTGGGCGACGTGCGAGCCGACCATGAACAGGCAGTTGTTGCCGATGCGGGTGACCATGCCGCCGCCTTCGGTCCCCGGATTCAGCGTTACGTGCTCGCGGATGATGGTATTGCAGCCGATTTCGAGGCGCGACGGCTCGCCCCGGTACTTCAGGTCCTGGGGCGGCAGCCCGACGGCGGCAAAGGGGTACACCCGCGAATTGGCACCGATGGACGTCCGCCCGGAGACGACGACGTGGGACTCCAGCGCCACGCCATCCCCCAGCTCGACCTCCGGCCCGACCACGCAGTAGGGACCGATCCGCACACCTTCTCCGAGGACGGCACCATCCTCAACGATTGCCGTTGGATGGATCGAACCCATTCAGTCGCCCCTGATCATCGCCGCGTAAACGGCCTCAGCGACCAGCGTCCCTTCGACCCGGGCCTCGCCCCGGAACTTCCAGACGTTGCCGCGGTGGCGCTGTTTCTCGACATGGATCCTGACCGTATCTCCCGGCACGACGGGCTTGCGGAAGCGAGCCGAGTCGACGGTCATGAAATAGACCAGCCGCCCCTCGTTGTCCGGTCCGAGCGTCTCGACGACGAGCACCGCCGCCGTCTGGGCCATGGCCTCGATGATCAGCACCCCGGGCATCACCGGCTCCGAGGGGAAATGCCCCTGGAAATACGGTTCGTTGATCGAAACGTTCTTGACCCCGGTCGCACGGACCCCAGGAACGACGTCGACCACACGATCGATCATCAGCATCGGATAGCGATGCGGAATCATCTGTTGGATGCGGTCGATCTCGATCGTCGTGCCGACCGCGGGCGCGCCTTCGTCCATCGGTCAGTCCTCTCCCCTGCCCCGCGCCAACCGTCCGAGGGCGGCGATCTGCCGCCAGTACTGCTTCGCCCGCATGGCCGGATAACCGAACACGGTCTCGCCCGGATCGACGTCGCGCATCACGCCGCTTTGCGCCCCGACACGGGCGCCATCACCAATGGTGAGATGGCCACTGAGGCCCGCCTGCCCCCCCATCATGACGAAATCACCGATCGTCGTGCTGCCCGATATCCCGACCTGGGCGACGACGATGCAGCCGCGCCCAATGCGCACGTTATGGCCGATCTGGACCAGATTATCGATTTTGCTTCCGGCGCCGATGACCGTATCCGGACCGGCACCGCGGTCGATGGTCGAATTGGCACCGATCTCGACATCGTCCTCGATGACGACTCGGCCCAACTGGGGAACCTTGAGATGACCCTCGGCGCGCGGCGCGAATCCGAACCCGTCCTGGCCGATTCGCGCGCCGGCGTGAATGACGACCCCATTGCCGACCAGACAGCAGGTCAGCGATGCTCCAGGTCCGACCGAGCAGTCGTTGCCGAGGACGACGGCGTCCCCGATGACCACATTGGCGCCGATCCGGCACCGGTCGCCGATCTCCGCCCGTGCGCCGACCACGGCGCCCGCGTCGATGCGGCATCCCTCGCCGACACGCGCGCTCGGATCAACACGAGCCGCGGCGTCGATCCGGGCCTCCGGTTTCGGCGCCGGATAAAACGCCTGGGCAACGCGAGCGTAGCCGCAATAGGGTTCGTCACTGAGAAGCAAGGCCATGCCTTGCGGTGCGCGCTCGGCCATGTCGGGATGCACCAGGCAGGCTCCCGCCCGGCTTTCCGAGAACTGATCGGCGTAGCGGCGATTGTCGAGAAACGAGACATGCTCCGGGCCGGCCGCGTCCAGCGGCGCGACATCCCGGAACAGGCCCGCGGAACCGGCGTCCCCGGCGACGCGCGCACCCGCGATCTCCGCCAGCTGCTCGAGGGTGAACGGCCCCTCGACGGCAAAGAAACGCGGGTCAGCCATCGGCTATTGGCCAGGAGTCGCGAGCGTCACCGACGGCAGCTCCTGGTCGAGCCTCTGCAGCACGATGTCGGTTATCTCCAACGGCTTGGCGACGAGGATGGTCTGTTCCTTCGACAGGATCAGCGTCAGGCTGTTTTCGTTGGCGATGGTTGTGACGACGCGATTCAGCGCCGCCTGGACCTGACGCATTGCATCGGCCTGAACGACATTGAGCGAGCGCTTGCGTTGCTCGACCTTTCCGCGCGCTTCGATCAGGCGTTGCTCAAACTTCCGCCGTTCCTCGGCGTAGGCTTCCGGCGAAATGATGGTCCGCTTGCGCGCCAACTCGCTCTCCGCGTTGCGGATGGCCAAGTCTTCCTGCTCGGTTTCCTCGCGGTAGGCATCGACGTACGCCCGCATCTGCGTCTGAACGTCCTTGATCGACGCCGCGTTGCCAAGGATGTACTTGATATCGATGATGGCGATCTTCACGGCGATCTCTTCGGCAGCCGTTTCCACCGGCCGCAGGATGCAGGCCGCCAGCGCCACCATGAGGACCACTCCTATCCACCGCATCCTGAACATTCGTCAAAACCTTGCCCCGAAGTTGATCCCGATGGCTTCGGTCTGGTCGAAGCCTTCCTTCAACACGGGAAAACCGAAATCGACGCCGATGGGACCGAACGGCGAAGCCCACGAAACCCCGGCACCGACGGACGCCCGTAGCGATCTCGTATCGGCAACTTCCGGTCCCGTGTCCGAAAGCCGCCCGGAACTGCCGATGTCGGTAAAGACCTTGCCGCGGATCGCCAGTTCAGACGGCAAACCCAGCGGGAACGAAAGTTCCGCGGTGCCAGTATAGGACCAGTCACCGCCGAGCGCGTCTTCGGTCGTTGTGTCCCGCGGCCCGACACCATCGGTGGCGAAACCACGAAGATCGCCCCCGCCGATGAAGAAACGGTCGAGCAACCGGACATCTTCGCCGAGGCCGACGATATACCCCGCAGAGCCAATGAACGCCAGCACCCATTGGTCGGTGATGGGGAAATACTGGCCGACGCCGAGGGAGTTGCGCATGTAGCTGACGTCTCCGCCCAGCCCGGCCACGTCCGTCGTCAGACGACTGAAGAACCCTTCGGTCGGCGCAATTCGGCTGTCGCGGGCGTCGTACTCGATGGTGTGGGAGACTTCGGACAAGATGTCCTCGCCCTCCGCGGCCTTGACGAAGCGCGACGCATTGTCCGGAACATCGGTGATCTCGGATTGGCGCAACGTGTAACGCCAAGACTGACTGATCTCCTCCGTGATCGGATAGCCAGCGCGCAGCGCACCGCCCGTGCTCTTGGTGTCGAACGAGCTTTCATCCTGGCGGCCTGTGGACACGCGGAACAGGTCGAAGCCGGCGCGGATTTCGCGATCAAGGAAGTACGGCTCGGTGAAACCGAGATCGATCTGGCTCTGGCGTTCGCCGACAAGAAGGTTGAGCCGCAGGTCCTGGCCGCGCCCGAGCAGGTTTCTCTCGCGGATGCCGATATCGCCTAGCACGCCACTGGACGTGGAGAAACCGGCGCCCACCGACAATGAACCCGTCGACTTTTCTTCGACGTTGACCTTGATCACCGCCTTGTCGGGGGCGCTGCCGGGGATTCGTTCGATGTCGACCCGCTCGAAGAAGTCGAGGTCGCTGACCCGCTGGCGCGACCGGCGAAGGCGAGCAGCATTGAAGGCGTCACCTTCGACAAGGCGGAACTCCCGCCGAATGACCTTGTCGAGGGTGCCAACGTTGCCGACGATGTCGATCCGTTCGACAAAAACGCGCGGCCCCTCGTTGATTTCGAACGTGATATCGATCTCGCGGGCTTCGCGGTCCCGGTCGATCCGGGGCCGGACATCGACGAAAGCGTACCCGAGAACGCCGACGGCATCACTCAGACCATCGATGGTCGTCTCGACCCTTTCAGCGTCGTACCACTCGCCCTCTTCGACCTCTATGGCCTCGTCCAGGGACTCCGGATCGAGATCGCGGAGCGTCGTTTCGATGTCGACATTCCCGAACCGGTATCGATTGCCTTCCTCGATGGTGAACGTGATGAAGAAGTTTTCGCGGTCCGGGGTCAGCTCGGCGAGTGCCGATTCGACCCGAAAGTCGGCGTAGCCCTCGGAGAGGTAGAAGCGGCGCAGCAACTCCCGGTCCAGGGTCAGACGATTGGGATCATAGGTGTCGTCGGCCGTCAGGAACCGCCACCACGCTGATTCCGTGGTGCGGATGACCTCGCGCAGGTGCGAATCGCTGTACGCCGTGTTGCCGATGAACCGGATCCGGCTGATGTCGGTGCGCCGGCCTTCGCTGATCCCGAAAACCAGGTCGATGCGGTTCTGCTCGAGCTGGATGACTTTCGGATCGACGGTAGCGGCGAACCGCCCGGAGCGGCGATAGAGCGTAAGGATCCGTTTGACGTCGTCTTGCACCTTGGTCCGCGTGTAGATGACGCGGGGACGAAGGGACACTTCGGAGGTCAGCGTCTCATCGTCGATTCGTTGGTTGCCTTCGAAGGCGATGCGGTTGATCACCGGATTCTCGACGACCGTGACGACCAAGTTGTCGCCGGCGCGCCGGATTGCTACGTCGGCGAACAGGCCGGTGGCGAACAGGCTCTTGAGAGACCGGTCGATCTGTCCGGGATCGAAGGGATCTCCCTCCTGCACGAGCAGGTAGGGCCGCACCGTGTCAGCCTCGACCCGTTGCGTGCCTTCGACGATGATGCCGTGGACAATGCCGGAGGTCTGCGCGGAAAGCTGCGTCGGGACCAAAGCGCATGCCGAAACGAACGCAATCGCCCAGCCGACGAGCAAGAACAAAAACCGATGCCGCAAGTAACCCCCCCGGACCGAAGAGGTCAGGATACGAGTTGGCGGAAAAACTCGAAAACCTTAAGGTTCACCAAGTCGTTCCATGTCGCCAAGATCATCAGCAGCAATACCAGAATCAACCCGAATCGAAAACCGTATTCCTGGGCACGTACTCCCAGCGGTTTCCCGCGCACTGCCTCGAACAAGCAAAAAACCAGATGTCCCCCGTCCAACATCGGAATCGGAAACAAATTGATCAGCCCGAGATTCACCGACAGCGCGGCCATGAAGAAGATCAGGTTGACCGCGCCGCCTTGCGCCATATCCCCTGAAATCTGCGCGATTCGGAGTGGTCCGCCCAGTTCCTCGGTGGTACGGGAGCCAACGATGATCTGTCCAAGCGCGGTCATGATCTGTCCGATCAGACCGAAGGTGCGCTCGACCGCCGCACCGCCCGCTGCCAACGGACTCATCCGCTCGAAACCGATCTGATCCGGGTCGGGCCGAACGCCAAGGCGACCGATTCGCTGGGTCGCGCCGTCGTCGCCGACCTCTTCCGTGCCTTCGGGAATGGCGATCAGGTCGACCGTCCGACCCTCGCGGGTGACGACGAACGCCAGTTCCGTCTCGGGCCGTGCGCGAACGTAGAGCCGCAGATCCTCGAACCACACGATGGGTTCGCCATCAATGCTGTCGATACGATCGCCGACTTGGAAACCGGCGGCCGCGGCCGGCGAATCCTCCATGACAGTGCCCACACCAGCCAGCGGCGCCGATGTCCCGACGGTACCGAACATCGCCGCCAACAGCAGAATGGCGAACACAAAGTTCGCGATCGGCCCGGCTGCGACGATGGCCGCCCGCTGTCCGAGCCGCTTGTGATGGAACGAGACGGCGCAATCCTCGTCCGACATTGCCGAATCGTCGGCATCCGGATCGAAATCGTGCTCGCCGAACATCTTCACGTAGCCGCCGAGGGGGATCCAGCTGATCTTCCATCGCGTACCGGCACGATCGGTCCAGCCATACACTTCCGGCCCGAAACCGACCGAAAATACTTCGACCCGAACGCCATTCCGCCGGGCCACCCAGTAGTGACCGAGCTCGTGCACGAACACGAGGACGGTCAGCGTGACCAGGAAGATGACGACGTAGTACCAGGTGAAGCTGAGGAACTCCATGGCCGCGGGTCCGTTGTCGTATCAGGTGGCGTGCGCACGAGCCGGCGCGCGCAACGAAACCAGCCCCATCGCCATTTCCCTTGCCTCGCCGTCGGCTTCGGCTACGTCGTCGAGGGTGTCGAGGGCGCGTTCCGGAACGCGCGACAAGGTCTCTTCGACGATGCCGGTGATGTCGAGGAAACCGATATCGCCGGCAAGAAAGCTTTGGACCGCAATCTCGTTGGCAGCGTTGAGAGCGGTCGGAGCCGCGCCGCCGGCGCGCAAAGCCTCGCGCGCCAGACGCAGGGCTGGGAACCGGGAGTCGTCGGGGGCCTCGAAGGTCAGTTCGCCGAGAGCGGAAAAACTTAGCCGCGGCGAGGGTGCCGCCATCCGGCTCGGCCATCCGAGCGCGTAGGCGATGGGCGTGCGCATGTCGGGGGTGCCCATCTGAGCCAGGACGGAGCCGTCAACATAGGTAACCATGCTGTGGACCACGGATTGAGGATGAACGACGATCTCGATCCGCTCTTCCGGCATAGGAAACAGGTGGAAAGCCTCGATGAACTCAAGGCCCTTGTTCATCATTGTCGCCGAATCCACGGAAATTTTCGCTCCCATATCCCAGTTGGGATGGGCAACCGCCTGCTCCGGCGTGACCGATGCCATTGCCGCACGCTCGAGGGTGCGGAACGGTCCTCCGGAGGCGGTCAGAACGATGGACTCGACCTTGTCGGCGTTGTCGAAGTCGAACACCTGATAGATGGCGCTGTGCTCGGAATCGACCGGCACGACCGTGGCTCCGCAGCGCATGACCTCGCCGACCATAACGTCGCCGGCCGAGACCAGGCACTCCTTGTTGGCGAGGCCGATGATGGCGCCGCGACGCACCGCGGCCAGGGTCGGCTCCAGCCCGGCCGCTCCGACGATTGCCGCCATGACCCACTCCGCCGGCCGGTTGGCCGCGGCGATAATGGCTTCTGGTCCGGCAGCGACGTCGATACCGGTTCCGGCAAGCGCGTCCTTCAGCGCGCCGTAGTATGCGGGATCGGCGACCACGGCGAGGCGCGGCCGCAGCCGGCGCGCTTGCTCGGCAAGCAGAGCGACGTTGCGGTTGCCGGTCAGGGCTTCAACGGAGAAGGCATCGGGCTGACGGTCGATGAGATCGACAGTGTTGCAACCCACCGAGCCGGTGGACCCGAGGATCGTCACACTGCGCCGCGCCGCCTCGGCAACGGGCTGAGGTCCGATTACAGCCATGTCAGTATACTGCCCCCGCCGACCGCGCCGATCAATGCCGTCACCGTGACAACCACCAACAGGGCGTCCACCCGGTCGAGCAATCCGCCATGCCCAGGGATCAACGCGCCTGCATCCTTGACCCCGAAGTGGCGTTTCACCCAGGATTCCGCAAGATCGCCCATCTGCGCGGCGGCCCCGAGCGCGGCGCTCACCGCCGCCAATCGAACGGGCGAATCGACGGCGACCGGGCCGGACGCGGCGAATCCCGCAAGGCCCGCGCACAGCACGGCGCCGAAGAACCCGGCCCAGGTCTTGTTGGGGCTCAGCACCGGAGCCAGCCGCGGACCGCGGATCGATCGGCCGAAGACGTAGCCGCCGATGTCCGATGCCCACACCAATCCCAGGATCCAGAGAACCACGGCGAGTCCGGTCTCCGGATCGGCACGCAGCCACATGAAGGCGAGGCACGGCAGGCCCAGATAGAAGGTCCCCGCGGCGGGCCAAACGCGGGCGGTGCCCCGTGAGACCGCAGCGACGATGACGGCCCCCGCCGCCAGCGCCAAAAGGCCAATGACCGGCTGGTCGAACGCCATTCCTGCGACGGCGGCAAGCAGGGCAGCGATCATCACGCCCCTGGGTACGGTCACGCCGTCGCCCTCCCCCGCACACATCCGGCACCACCCCCACGCCAGCACGACGGCAACCGCGGCGACAAGAAGATCGGTGGCAGGAGGACCGACGACGACGGCGCCGATGACCGGTATGGCGAGCACCAATGCCGAGACAACGCGCGTGGCCAGCACCCGGCCTTTGCTTTTCGCCTCGGAACCTGTCCGCGAGAACGCCATCGGGCCTCAACGCCGTGAACTTCTTGGAGTGTCAGGCGCCCATCGCGCCATAGCGCCGTTCGCGGCCGTGGAATTCCCGGAGCGCGTCGGCGAAGTCTTCGTGGGTGAAATCCGGCCAAAGAACGTCGGTGAAAACGAACTCGGCGTATGCCAATTGCCAAAGCAGGAAATTGCTGATCCGCTTCTCTCCACTGGTCCGGATGAGCACGTCGGGATCTGGGATTCCCGTCGTATAGAGCGAATCGGCGAACATCGCCTCGTCGATGGACGACGGATCGACGCGACCGGCTGCGGCCTCGGCCGCAAGGTGGCGGGCCGTCTCGACGATTTCCGCCCGTCCGCCATAACTGAGCGCGATTGTTAATGTCAGACGTGTATTGGTCCGCGTTTGGTCCTCGGCAACGCGGATCAGCTTGGCAATATCGTCATCGAGACGCGAGATTTCTCCGATCAGCCGCAGGCGGACACCGTGCTTGTGCAGATAGTCGATTTCGGTTTTGAGGTAGTAGCGCAGCAACCCCATGAGGTCGGCGACCTCGGATGACGGCCGCTTCCAGTTTTCGGACGAAAACCCGAACAACGTCAGATACTGCACACCGAGCTGCACGGCGCTCTCGACGGCTGTTTTCACCGATTCCGCGCCCCGTTTGTGGCCGGCCGTGCGCGGCAGGCTCCGCGACCGTGCCCAGCGGCCATTGCCATCCATGATGATGGCAACGTGGGTTGGCGGCGGCGGTGGCGGTTCTTGATGGAGGGGCTGCGGCTTCATGGCGTCAGACCTGCATGATCTCCGCTTCTTTCTTGGCCAGGACCTCGTCCAGCTTCTTGATGTAGAGGTCGGTCAACTCCTGCACTTCCACGCCCAAGTCGCGTTGCCGGTCTTGCGAGATTTCGCCTTCCTTCTCGTAGCGCTTCAGGTCGTCCATGGCGTGGCGGCGGACGTTGCGCACCGCGACCCGCGCTTCCTCGGCGTAGCGTCCCGCAACCTTCGTCAGTTCCACGCGACGTTCCTCGGTGAGCGCCGGAATCGGCACCCGAACCAACTGCCCGTCGGTAGACGGATTGAGGCCGAGGTCGGATTCGCGGATCGCTTTCTCGACCGCCTTGACCACGCCCTTGTCCCAGACCTGGACCGTCAGGAGGCGCGGCTCGGGCACACCGATCGTGCCAACCTGAGTCATCGGCATCTGGGTCCCGTATGCGTCCACCATTAACGGCTCCAGCAAGCTGGTCGACGCGCGCCCGGTACGCAGGCCCGCGAACTCCCTCTGCAGAACGTCGACGGCGCCTTCCATGCGCCTGCCGATATCCTTCTCAAAAGCGTCAAAATCGACCTCGCTCAACGTCTCCCCCCGCTCAGCTAATGATCGTGAACATGCCGGAGCCGGTCACGACTGCGGCAAACGCCCCAGGATTGTGGATGGAAAACACCACAATGGGAACCGCGTTGTCGCGCGCCAGCGCCACCGCCGACGCGTCCATCACACGCAGATCCCTGGACAGGACCTCCTGGTAGCCGAGACGATCGTACCGCTCGGCGGAAGCGTCCGTCTTGGGATCGGCGCTGTAGACGCCATCGACCTGTGTCCCTTTCAGCAACGCCTGACAGCCCATTTCGACGGCGCGCAGGGCCGCCGCCGTATCGGTGGTGAAAAACGGATTGCCGGTGCCGGCGGCAAAGATGACCACTCGTCCCTTCTCCATGTGGCGAACCGCGCGGCGCCGGATATAGGGCTCGCATACAGTCTGCATGGGAATCGCCGACTGCACGCGGGTATCGACGCCGGCCCGTTCGAGAGCGCTCTGCATGGCCAGCGCGTTCATCACCGTCGCCAGCATGCCGATGTAGTCGGCACTGGTCCGCTCGATGCTAGAGGCGGCGGCGGACACGCCCCGAAAGATGTTGCCACCGCCGATGACCAAGCAAACCTCGACGCCCATTTCGTGGACGGTTTTGACCTCGACGGCAATGCGTTCAACGGTCGCCGCATCGAGACCGTAGCCGCGATCACCCATCACCGCCTCGCCGGAGAGCTTCAACAGCACGCGGCCGTATTCGGGGGTTGAAGCCATTCCACGCTCCGTCCGTATCCGTGGCCGCCGACCGCTGGTATCGACCGCATATCCTGCTGGGATGCACGGGTCGAGGGGCGTCCTCGGCGAAGGTTGCCGGCGATTCTACAACAACCGGCCGAACCGGTGTCGAGCAAACTCAGACCCGTGTCTAACCGCCCGCCGTTTTGGCCACTTCGGCGGCGAAGTCTTCGGTTTTCTTCTCGATCCCCTCGCCCAGGGCATAGCGCACGAAGCCCGTCACCGTTACCGGCGCTCCGGCATCCTTGGCCGCGGCTTCGATGACCTTGCCGACGCTGCTTTCCCCGTCGATGACGTAGGTCTGCTCCAAGAGGCAGACCTCTTCGTAATACTTGCGCAGCCGGCCTTCGACCATCTTGGCGATGATGTCGTCGGGCTTGCCGGAGGCGCGGGCCTGGTCGGCGAGGATCTCACGTTCGCGGTCGAGCGCACTGGCGTCGACGTCGTCGCGAGACACCGCCTGCGGGTTGGCTGCCGCGACGTGCATGGCCAGGTTCTTGGCCAGCGGCGCCAGGGCCGCCGCATCGGCAGTCGATTCCAGGGCGACGAGCACGCCGATCTTGCCGAGGCCGGGCGCCTGGGCACTGTGGACGTAGGACCCGATCACCCCGCTGCCCACCGAGATCGCATTGGTCCGCCGGAGGCTCATATTCTCGCCGATGGTGGCGACGAGATGGGTCAGTTCGTCGCCGACGCTGCGGCCGCTGCCCGGATAGTCCCCCTGGGCCAGCGTGTCGGCATCGCCGCCGGCGCCGAGCGCCAGTCCGGCGACGGTCGAGACGAAACCTTGGAAGGTTTCGTTCCGGCCAACGAAATCCGTTTCCGCGTTGATTTCGACGACGGCGCCCCGAGTGCCGTCAACAGCGACCCCGATCAGGCCCTCGGCGGCAATGCGTCCCGCCTTCTTGGCCGCCGCTGCGAGACCCTTCTTGCGCAGCCAGTCGACGGCGCTCTCCATGTCACCGCCGGTCTCGACCAGCGCTTTCTTGCAGTCCATCATTCCGGCGCCGGTTTTGTCGCGCAGCTCCTTGACCAGCGCGGCAGAGATCTCAGCCATCTTAATCCTCTTTACTCAGCACGTGCCTCAACACGTTGATAACAGTTACTTAGAAGCCTCTGAACGCCGCAAGACTAAGCCTTTTCGGCGGCCTCCTCGGCTGCTGGTTCGGCCGCGGCGCCAGCGGCCGGTTCGGCCTCCGGCGCGGGTTCGGCCGCCGGCTCCGAAACCTCAACGGGCGCCGCTTCGGCAGCTTTTTCCGGCGCCACGTCGGACGCCGGCTCGCCGCCCTCGGCGTCACCCGCCTGTGCGGGCGCGGCGTCACCTTCACCGCCAGCGGCTTCCGTCTCCACTGCCGCTTCGGCGCTCTCCGCCTCGTCGGGCAGCGCCTCGACCGGCGCGTCGTCGGCCGCACCAAGGTCGACACCGGCGGCGCTCATTTCTTCCTGGATGCCATCGAGGACAGCGTCCGCCATCAGGTCGCAATAGAGGGTGATCGCCCTCAAAGCGTCGTCGTTGCCCGGGATCGGATGATCGATGCCGGTGGGATCGCTGTTGGAATCGATCACCGCCACGACCGGAATGTTCAGCTTCTTGGCCTCGGTGATGGCGATGTCTTCCTTGTTGGTGTCGATGACGAACAGGACGTCGGGGAGTCCGCCCATCTCCTTGATGCCGCCGAGAGCGCGTTTGAGCTTGTCGCGTTCGCGGGTCAGCCGCAGGGTTTCTTTCTTGGTCAGCCCCACCGCTTCCGTAGAAAGTTGTTCATCAAGGTCGCGCAATCGCTTGATGGAATTGGAAATTGTTCGCCAGTTGGTCATCATCCCGCCGAGCCAGCGGTGATTGACATAGTACTGGCCGCACCGCTTGCCGGCCTCGGCGATCTTGGCGCTCGCCTGACGTTTGGTGCCGACGAACAGCACCCGGCCGCCAGCGGCGACGATGTCGCGAACGGCGACCAGACTCTGGTGCAACAGGGGCACCGTCTGTTCGAGATCGATGATGTGAATCCCGTTGCGGACCCCGAACAGATAGGGTTCCATCCTCGGGTTCCAGCGGCGGGTGTTGTGTCCGAAGTGAACGCCAGCTTCCAGAAGCTGGCGCATGGTGAACGTTGGCAGCGCCATGGCAGTCCCTCCTTTTCCGGTTCGGCCTCCGCGGGATTGCCCGAAAAATCTCCAGGCACCGGAACGATTCCGCCGCGCACCGGCGACAAAACCGCATTCCCGCGTGTGATGTGGGGGGTGGTGTACCGTCCCGCCGGCCTATATGGCAAGGGAAAAGACCGTGAACGGCGGGTTAGCTACGTTTCGCGGACGTCGAGGACGCCGGGAATCATCCTCAGCCTGAGCAGCATTCCGGGATTGACCGCGTAACGTCCGGGAAGGCCGATCTCGACCTCTTCGGCGTCCTCGAGGATCGAGACTAGGCGGATCTCTCCGCCGCCGCCGCGTTCGCCCGCCAGGACCGAGCGTAGCGCGTCCAGGGGCCCGGTCGAGTCGATGACGATGGCGAGTTGGGAGACCGCCCGCGCCGCCATGGCTTCCAGCGGCTTGATCGCCTGCGCGGTCAAGCGGGCGGACTCGCCTTCGAACTGGGCGGTGGCCTTGATGTAGAGCGATGTGCCGACCTCCAGGAGATCACGCGCCGTCGCCAGCAGTTCGGAGAACACGGTCAATTCGTACATGCCCGAGGCATCGGAAAGCTGCACGAAGGCGTAGCGGTTCCCCTTGCCGGACGTGCGTTCGCGCTTGGCAATGACCGTGCCTGCGAGAACGAACGACCCCGAGCGCCCTTGAGACAGCAAATCGGCGTAAGGCGTCACCCGCAGGCGTTCGAGGCTGCGGGTGTAAGCGTCGAGGGGATGGGCGGAGAGGTAGAAGCCAATGGCGGCGAACTCTTCGCCGAGCCGCTCCATGGGCGGCCAATCGGCCGTCTCGGAGAGTTGCAACGTCGGCGCTGAGACCGCGGCGCCGTCACCTCCGGCGAACAGCCCCATCTGGCCGCTGGCCCGGTCGTCCGCGGCGGCGCCAGCGTGACGCAACAGCGCCTCGACTCCGTCGAACAGGCGCTTGCGGTTGGCTTCCAGGCCGTCGAAGGCACCGGCGCGGACCAGGTTTTCCAACTGTCGCTTGTTGATCTGGCGAGTGTCCATCCGCCAGGCGAAATCGAGGAGGTCGGTGAACGGTCCGTTTTCGGTGCGCTCCCGGACCAGGGCCCGCATTGCCGCCTCACCGACGTTCTTGATCGCGGCAAGGGCGTAGCGAATGGCGCCCTCGCCCTCGCCCGTGCTCTCAACCGAGAACGCCGCGCCGGAGGCGTTGATATCTGGCGGCAGCAGCGGGATTCCGACGCGCATGAGCTCCTGGCGGAAGGTGTTCAGCTTGTCGGTGTTGTTGAGATCGAGGGTCATCGACGCGGCCATGAACTCGACCGGATGCTTGGCCTTCAGGTACGCCGTCTGGTAGGCGATCAGCGCATAAGCTGCGGCGTGGGACTTGTTGAACCCATAGCCGGCGAACTTGTTGACCAGATCGAAGATCTGCGAGGCCTTGGCATCCGGCACGCCGCGCGCCGTGGCGCCTTCGACGAAGGTCTGGCGCTGGGCATCCATCTCCGCCTGGATCTTCTTGCCCATGGCCCGGCGCAGGATGTCGGCCGATCCCAGCGAGTAGCCCGAAAGCTCCTGGGCGATCTGCATCACCTGCTCCTGGTAGATCATGATGCCGTGGGTCTCGCTGAGGATGCCTTCCAGCGTCGGGTAGAGGTAGTCGGGCAGCTCCTCGCCGTGCTTGCGGCGAATGTAGCTGGGGATGTTGTCCATCGGCCCGGGCCGATAGAGCGCGACGACGGCGATGATGTCCTCGAAGCTGTCCGGCCGGAGCTTTCGCAGCGCATCGCGCATGCCGGCACTTTCCAGCTGGAACACGCCGACGGTGTCGCCCTGGCCGAGCATCGCAAACGTCGCCGGATCGTCGAGGGGCATGTTTGAGAGGTCGATGGTTTCGCCGGTGCGCTCGCGCACCAGCTCGACCGCGTTGGCCAGCACAGTGAGTGTTTTCAGGCCGAGGAAGTCGAACTTCACAAGCCCGGCGGACTCGACCCATTTCATGTTGAAGCCGGTGACCGGCATCTCGGACCGTGGGTCGCGGTAAAGAGGGATCAGCTCGTCCAGCGGACGGTCGCCGATGACCACGCCGGCGGCATGTGTGGAAGCGTGGCGGTAGAGGCTCTCGAGCCGGCGGGCGATCTCGATCAGCCGGGCAACGGTCTCGTCCTCGTCGGCCATCGCCTTCAGTTGCGGCTCGGCGGCGATGGCCTGGTCCAGGGTCACCGGCTTCGCCGGGTTGAACGGCACCAGTTTGCAAATCTTGTCGACGTAGCCATAGGGCATGCCGAGGACGCGACCCACATCGCGCAGCACGGCGCGGGCCTGGAGCTTGCCGAAGGTGATGATCTGGGCGACCCGGTCGCGGCCGTATTCGTCCTGGACGTGGTGGATGACCTCATCGCGGCGCTCCTGGCAGAAGTCGATGTCGAAGTCGGGCATCGACACGCGTTCGGGATTGAGAAAACGCTCGAACAGGAGCCCGAAGCGCAGCGGGTCGAGATCGGTGATGGTCAGCGCCCAGGCGACCACGGAGCCGGCGCCCGAGCCGCGCCCCGGTCCGACGGGGATGTTGTGCTCCTTGGCCCAGCGGATGAACTCGGCGACGATGAGGAAATAGCCGGCGAACCCCATCTGCACGATGACGCCGAGCTCGTAGTCGAGCCGCTCGCGGTAGGGCCGCGCCGCGAGCTCGCGTTCGTCGGCGCCCATCTCGGCAGTCAGCACCTGGGCTTCGAGCCGCCGCTCCAAGCCCTCTCGCGCCTGGGCACGAAGTGCTTCCTCTTCCGTCTCGGCGCCGGTGTCGTAGGGCGGCAGGATCGGCTTCACCGACTCGATCATGAACCCGCAGCGCCGGGCGATGGTAATGGTGTTGTCGGCGGCGTCGGGAACGTCGGAGAAAAGCGCCCGCATCTCGGCGGCGCTCTTGAACGAGTGCTCGGGCGTCAGCCGCCTGCGGTCTGTGTCGGCGATGTGGGTGCCCTCGGCGATGCAGATGAGCGCGTCGTGGGCTTCGTACATGTCCGGCGTCGAAAAGAACGCCTCGTTGGTGGCGACCAGCGGAAGGTCGTGACGGTCGGCAACCTCGATCAGCGACGCCTCGATCTGCGCCTCGACCGCCAAGCCGTGGCGCATCAGCTCGACGTAGAGCCGGCCCGGAAACGCCTGGGCCAGGCGCACCAGGACCGCCTCGGCGGCGTCCGTCTGGCCAGCGGCCAGCAACCGCCCCACCGGCCCCGCCGGCCCGCCGGTCAAAGCGAGAAGCCCGCCGGTGCTTTCCGAGAGCCGGTCCAGCGACACCCGCGGATCGCCGGTTTCGCCGCTCTCCAGGTGCGCAGCCGCGAGCAGCGCCAGCAGGTTGCGATATCCGTCTTCGTCCTGGACCAGCAGCACGATCTGGTCCGTCGCCGAACGCATCTGCGGCCGGCCCGCCCCGTTGCCGCCGACGCCGCCGCCGTCCTCGCGCAGCACCGAAAGCTGGCAGCCGATGATCGGCTGCACCCCGGCCCCGGCCAGGGCCGACGAGAACTCCATGCCGCCGAACAGGTTGTTGGTGTCGGTGATCGCCACAGCGGGCATCCGCTGGTCGCGGCACAAATCCGCCAATTCCTTGACCCGGATGGCCCCCTCGGCCAGCGAGTACGCGGTATGAACGCGGAGGTGAACGAAATCGGCGTGGGGCATGCGGAGAGGATTTCACAGCAGCCCATTGAGCGCCATATCGGCCTCGGGCTGTGCGCCGCTCTTTATCCACAGAACTGAGGGCGTTACCCACAGGGGCCGGCGCTGACGCGGCAATGGCCGACCCGATTCTTGTCGCCAACGTGCGGAGCTGAACGGCCGAACTCCATCGCCGGACGGAACCTCGGTGAATGGGTTCTCTTGGTCCTAGAGCGGACTTTTCGCCGCTCCAAACCGACTGTCGCCTTATTGCCAACAAGAGACGTCCAGACTCCCGTCGACATGGTAAGGTGCCGATATGAAAACCTTGGGTGGCTACAGGTCGCAACCATGAGCAACGCCAACGAAAACTTGGAGCAGAAAAGTAAGGCGCTAGCGCGTAGCTGGCCGGAACTTATCGATAGCTGGATCGGGGATTCGGCACGGGCGGCAGTTGATTTGATGGGCGGGCACTATGTTCAGGAATTGGCAAAAAAGAATCGGGAGCGTGTAGCGCAGAAACTCAAGAATAAACTTGCAGCCAGAAGAATTGACGAACCCAAGGTTATCAGTCCTCGGGTCCTAGTACCAGCGTTGGCAGCACTAAGTGAGGAGAGCGACAATGCGCTGCAAGAACTCTGGGCCAATCTCATGGCCAACGCCATGGACCCCGATACGGACGTGGATCTCCAAAAAATACTTATCGAAACGCTGAGACAACTAGAACCTATCGACGCCGTCCTGCTTGCCCGGATCGACGCGCATGCCCGAGTAGGCACGACCGGTCTGACTATAGAAACAATCGCAAGCGAAGTAGACTTCCGGCCAATGGCCCTGGCTCTATCCCATGAGCGTTTAGCGCGACTTGGGTGCGTTCAGTTTGTCACTAGCCGTTTCGCAGGGAAGCAGATAACCGCAAAGGATGGCGAAAGAGAATATGCCGCCCGGGGTCAACATCCGACCTTTCATCTCACTGCTTTAGGCATCGAACTCGTACGCGCCGTTAGCTCTGTTGGGCCTGACTCTAACTCGAGCTGAGGTTCTCGACACGATCAGATACAGGCGTATCGAAATTACAAATGAAACAAACCGAGCTTCACGAAGTATTTTCGTGTTTTAGGGAACAGTGCATTTGGCTTCGGTGCTGCTACAACACCTACATAAATCTTTTCGAATCAGGCGATAACATTAAGGAAGTGCTGAAGGATTCGGCTCCGATATTTTTCCACGATTTGAACATTATTTTAGTCGAGTACATAATCTTGCGAATTTGCAAAATCTCGGACCCTGCCGAAAGTTGGGGGCACAAAAATCTGACTTCTGACGGCATGAACATCGCGCTTAAGGAGAAAGGCCTCATGACAGAAGAGATTGAGAATATTTCTTCTGAATTGAAACATTATCGTGATCTGATCAAAGAAAGTAGAAATAAACTTATTTCTCATCTTGATAGACGAACAGTTCTAAACGATGTGACAATGGGAGAGCATTCAAAAGAGGAAGTGGAAAATTTCTTTGAATCTCTCCAACTTTATTTTGATGCGGTCGGCATTGCCATTGGGATTGAGCCACTTGATTTCCGTTCAACCGCTGGCCCGGGTGATGCCCTCGATTTAGTCAAAAAGCTGAAAGGTTAAGGCGGTCATACTTCGTCCTGGAAAGTAGGTTGAAGTGTTCGAACGCGAAGGACCGATTTGGCCAGAAGGAGACGCAGCTCGGTCAGGGCCACGGACTTGGTGACGCGTTCCGTCCGCCACGTGATGGCGGCACCGACAAGGCCCAGGACAAGTAAAGTGATGGCGAGACGCCACCGGCGCCGAAACCGGCCATCGTAGCTTTTGACGCTCCTGTCCGTCATGGTCGGACGCCCAGCGCTATTGCCTGGCAAAGGCCTGATGCGGGAGCCAAGCCATTTCCGCTCAGGAGCCTTCGACTGTGACCGGCTCCCCGACCACACGGCGGTCCGGATGCTGCCTGTAGGACCGTATTGCTGCGCGGATCGCTGTCCCCTGCTCGTCGCCCCGCGGTCTCAAAGGAACCTGTTTCCGTAACGGACCGCGCCGAAATCCTCATGACAGGGGTGGTAGCCAATTGAGTCTAACCCGCGATCTGCCCAATCCGGCTCATTGCCACGGTGGTGGCGTTCCCGGTGTTCCCTCGGACGATCTTGGTACTTCAGGACAATCTTCAGAATACCATGCCATAGGTTCGTCCTGCAGGCCTCGACCGCTTCGTCCACCCCGAGACGCCTGATCAATGCCTCGGCGAAATCCTCGCGGCACCAATGATCGTCAACGGCTTCCATCCGATCGATCTGTGTCATCGTTGATCCTCCGCGATAGCGACACGCGCCGTCTGGCCCGAGTCTTCGTTTCTGTTCGCACGCCGACGTTGTCGGTGGTCTCAGCTGTGCCGACGGTCGACGGCATCCGCACATGCAAAGGAGCAACGCGCGTGCCAAGAACCGCGAACTATGGAAGAAGGAGGAACTATTTGAAGCGAGGAGGAAATTCAGCGCGGAGCGAGGAAGGTGGCGGAACTGATCGGCATGATCCCGCCAATCGGAGGCGATCCTGTCGGCATGTTTTCTCTCATATCAGCGTTGCCCTGTCTGCCACGGTCGCATCGCTCCTAGTTCTCTCGGATGTGCATAGGGGAGCGGGGCTGGTGGGCCAAACCGGTTAGTGATTGTGAACCCGAGCCCAACGTCTGCTGATGGCCGAGGCTGTTGAAAAACCCGATTGAGTGGCTGTGCGGCGCGTGATTCCTTGGCGCGGGGTTTGTCGGCGGGGGATCGCGGTGATGCTGGGTGCGCCGGTGGGTCGGCAAGACGGGCTTTTCTATGAGTTCTGTCTCGAGGGTCGGGTTCCGCGCGATCACCTGCTGCGCAAGATCGACAGAGTTCTGGACTTGACGTGGCTTCGGCAAGAGCTGGCGCCTTCTTATAGCCACACGGGCCGTCCGTCGGTGTGTCCGGACCTGATGATCCGGATGCTGCTGATCGGCTACTGCTATTCGATCCGCACGGTGCGGTCCATCTTGCCGGCGACGGTCGGGTCGTGTGTGCCGACGACCGGCCGTTGGCCGTTCATGGATGTTGGGCGATATCCGAAGCCCGGTTACGGTGCCAACGACAATTGGCAGAGCGGAGGAACTGAGCAATGAGCCTCACAATCGATTTCGAGGGCAAGGCCGTCGTGGTGATTGGCGGAACCAGTGGCATCAATCGGGGGGTTGCCGAGCTGTTTGCCGAGCACGGAGCGCGGGTCGCCGTCGCCAGTCGCTCGAACGACAAAGTGCAGGCAACCGTGGCGTCTCTGAAGGAACTGGGTGCTGAGGCCATGGGTTTTTCGGCGGATGTCCGCGACCTTGACGCCATCGATGCGGGTATGGCGACGGTCCATGAGACGTTCGGCGACTTCGATGTGCTCGTGTCCGGTGCCGCCGGCAATTTCCCCGCCACCATCAACGGCATGTCGGCCAATGCCTTCCGCAGCGTCGTGGAAATCGACCTGCTGGGGACCTTTCATGTCATGAAGGCCAGTTTTCCCTACCTGAAGAAGCCTGGGGCCAGTGTCATCAACATCTCCGCGCCGCAGGCGTTCCTGCCGATGGAAGCCCAGGCCCATGTCTGTTCCGCCAAGGCCGGTGTGGACATGATGACGCGCACCCTGTCCAAGGAGTGGGGCCGGGAGGGCATTCGGATCAATTCGATCGTTCCGGGGCCAATCGCCGGCACCGAAGGGATGGCACGCCTTGCTCCCGACCAATCGGCGACGCAGCGGGTGATCGATTCGGTTCCGCTCGGTCGGATGGGATCGCCAGCCGATGTTGGTCACGCCTGCCTGTTTTTGGGCTCGGACCTGAGTACCTACATCAGCGGCGTGATCCTGCCCGTCGACGGTGCGTGGTCGCAGGGGGGGTGCGGCGACTTGAACGCCTACCCCGGCAGTCTGGCCCTCGAACTCGAACGAGGCTGAGGATTTGGCACATCGATCTCCGACTGCTGGACCCTGACGCCGGCCCCGGACACATAAGACGAGCAGCCAAAAGGCGCACAACCAATGTGGCGTTGGAATCCGCGCATGTCTGAAACGGATCGGGTGTTGACCTGACGGCAAGCGGCGATCCGCAGAGCCGCAGTCACGCGGCGACCAGCACGCCCTCTTCCAGACGCACGGTGCGGTCCATCTTGCCGGCCAGCGTCGGATTGCGGGTGGCGACGACGGCGGCGAGGCCGGCGCCGCGGGCGAGCTTCAGGAGCATGGAGAACACATCGTCGGCAGTGTGCGGATCGAGATTGCCAGACGGAACCTCGGCGAACCCGTGCGTCAGGTCCGAGAGCGGACGTTCCGCCGCGCCAATCCGATCGCCGCCGCTTGGCTATCAACGGGAGGTTGGCTGCTTACTTTCGATGAATTCGTGGGCTAACCTGTTCGCGTGGCCAGCGCGTATGGGGGGTGAGCATTTGGCAAACGAAGACGCTTCCCTGAAACACGTCGAAGTCCGCCGCCAGGGCCGTATCTCCGTCATTTGCTTCGACCGCGGCACGCCGGCCAACCCGCTCTCTCTCGGACTCATGCGCGAACTGACCGATGTGGCGCGGGGCTTCGAGAACGACCACGAGACGTCGGCGATCGTCCTCACCGGCCGGTCAGACAACTTCTCCATGGGTTTCGATCTGAAGGATCCGGAAACCATGGCCCTGCGCGAAGCCCCCCTGGCCGAACGCCGTCTGGCATTCATGACCGGCGACCGCATGTGTCGGGCCTGGGAAGAGCTGCAGCCCTTGACCATCTCTGCCATCGAAGGCTGGTGCGTCGGGGGCGGCGTGGCGCTCGCCGTGGCCACGGATCTGCGTGTTCTCGGCTTAGGCTCCGGTATTTATGTTCCGGAGGTGGAGCGGGGCTTGAACATGTCCTGGGGGTCGGTTCCACGCATCGCCAATCTGGTCGGTCCCGCGCGCGCCAAGCGCATTATCGTTCTTGCGGAAAAGGTGATGGCCGACCGTGCCATGGAATGGGGCCTTGCGGACATGGCCGTACCGGACGGCTCGGCAATCGACGCTGCAATGGAGATTGCCGAACGGGCAGCCTCCTTACCTCCCGTTGCGCTGCGGATGTGCAAGCAGTCAATCGATGCCTATGCCAACGCACTGGCCAAGGTTTCAAGTCATCCCGACTATGACCAGTTCGCCCTCGCCTTTGCCAGCGACGACGGCGCCGAAGGCATCGACGCTTTCATAGAAAAACGTCCGCCGCGTTTCACGGGCCGTTGAGGATTGTCGAGGAGTCCGTAGGCGCACTCTCGCAAGGCGCCTGTTGAGACCGACCCTGCGTCGCGTTAGGAGCCGGCCGGACATCCGCCGGGCGGCGCTCACGCCGGGATCAGGCGCCCCTCCTCCAATCGCACCGTACGGTCCATCTTGCCGGCCAGCGTCGGGTTGTGGGTGGCGCAACGGCGGAGAGGCCGGCGCGAGAGCGGTTCACGGGTTGTCGCGGTTGACAGGCCTCTTGCCCATAAGTATCAATCAAAAAAAGAAAACTGCGCAGTGATCGAGGGTCGAACGGCTCGAACGAGAGGCCGATTGCGCGGTAGCGCCGTGTCGGCGGGGCCGCCAACAGTTTTGGGTCGCTGCATGCCGGTGTTCGACTCCGCAACGCATTCCTGCATACGCCTTACCCTCACGTGTGACGTCGCCAAGACCGACGCGGCGGCGTGCGCGCCAAGGATCGTCTTGAGCGGCCGCTCGCTCCGGGCATCGAACTAGGGAGCGAGGAAATCATGGCCGTCATCGAAGGAACTTCCGGAGACGACAATCTCCACGCCACCGTCAACAACGACACCGTCTTCGGTTACGCGGGCAATGATAGTATCTACGGCGCCAACGGCGACGATCGCCTCGAGGGCGGCGAGGGAAACGACATCCTTGACGGGGCGGAAGACGACGATCGTCTCTTCGGCGACGGCGGCAACGACGACCTCATCGGCGTGGTCGGCGTCTCCGAAACCGACCTCCTCGGTCCGTGAGGGCCGCGCCCCCGCTCAAGCGGGGACCAGCACGCCCTCCTCCAGCCGCACGGTGCGGTCCATCTTGGCCGAGAGAGTCGGGTTGTGGGTGGCGACGACGGCGGCGAGGCCGGCGCCGCGGGCGAGCTTCAGGAGCATGGAGAACACATCGTCGGCGGTGTGCGGATCGAGGTTGCCGGTCGGCTCGTCGGCAAGCAGGAGTTCGGGCGCGTTGGCCAGCGCGCGGGCGATGGCGACGCGCTGCTGCTCGCCGCCCGACAGCCGTCCCGGCCGGTGGCTCGCCCGTTCGCTCAAGCCCAGCCAGTCCAGCAACTCGGCGGCGCGGGCCGCCGCCTCGCTCCGCTTCAGACCGGCGATGATCTGCGGGATGGCGATGTTCTCCTTGGCCGAGAACTCGGGCAGCAGGTGATGGTACTGATAGACGAAGCCGATGTTGTGGCGGCGCATGGCGGTGCGGGCGTCGTCGTCGAGGCTGCCGCAGGGCTCGCCGGCCATGAACACCTCGCCGCCGTCGGGCTTCTCCAACAGGCCGGCGACATGCAGCAGCGTTGACTTGCCGGCGCCAGAGGGGCTGACGAGGGCGACGATCTCACCTTCCCCGACCTCCAGGTCGATGCCGCGCAGGACCTCCAGCTCGTTGCGTCCCTGGCGGTAGGTGCGGACGATCCCCGAGAGCCGGAACAGGGGCTCACTCATAGCGGAGCGCTTCCGCCGGCTCGATCCGCGCCGCCCGCCACGCCGGATAGACGGTGGCGAGGAACGACAGCCCCAGTCCCATGGCCACCACCGCGACCACCTCGCCGGCATCGACCTCGGCGGGAAGCTGCGACAGGAAGTAGATCTCGGCGGCGAACAGTTCGGTACCGGTCAGCGTCTGGATCCACTGGCGGATGGTCTCGATGTTCTCGGCGAAGGCGAGGCCGAGGCCGAACCCGGCGAAGGTGCCGATGACGCCGACGCTGGCGCCGGCGAGGAAGAAGATGCGCAGCACCATCCCCCGCGTCGCCCCCATGGTCCGCAGGATGGCGATGTCGCGGCCCTTGTCCTTCACCAGCATGATCAGGCTGGAGATGATGTTGAATGCCGCCACCAGGATGATCAGCGTCAGGATCAGGAACATGACGTTGCGTTCGACCTGGATGGCGTTGAAGAAGCTGGCGTTGGCCCGTTGCCAGTCGTGGATGCGCCCCGATCCGCCGACGGCCTCGATGACGCCTCCGCCGAGTCTTCGGGCACGTTGGGGGTCCTCGACGAACACCTCGATGGTGGTCACCGACTCCGGCATTCGGAAGTAGGACTGCGCGGCGGCGAGCGGCATGAACACGAACCCGGAATCGTACTCGAACATGCCGATGTCGAAGATCGCGGCGATCGAATAGGCACGCATCCTGGGCACGGTGCCGAACACGGTGACGTTGCCCTTGGGCGAGATCAGCGTGACCTTGTCGCCAACGCCGACGCCGAGCCGCTCGGCAAGGCGGGCACCGACGAGCACGGCGTCGTCGCCGTCGAAGGCCTCCAGGGATCCTGCGCGGATGTTGTCGGCGAGGATCTGCCGGCCGCGCACGTCGGCGGGCCTGAGGCCGCGGACGACCGCTCCGCGGGCGAGTCCGCGCGCCGTCACCATGACCTGGCCTTCGATCATCGGATTGACGCCGGTCACACCACGGACCTTGATCACCCGGTCGGCAAGCGCGTCGTAGTCGGTCAGTCCGACCGATGGCGGGCCGTAGACGCTGAGGTGGCCGTTGAGGCCGAGGATGCGGCTCAACAGCTCCTGTCGGAAGCCGTTCATCACCGCCATGACGATGATCAGCGTCGCCACGCCCAGCGCGATGCCGAGCAAAGAGAACCAGGCGATAACCGAGATGAAGCCTTCCTGGCGGCGCGCCCGCAGGTAGCGCATCGCCACCATCCATTCGAAGGCGGAGAACATGGGCGCCGACCTACCCGGTCAGCCGCGACAACGCCGAGTCCGCGCTGAGTTCCTGGCGCTCGCCGGTCTTGCGGTTCTTCATTTCGACGACGCCGGACGCAAGCCCCTTCGGCCCGACGACGAACTGCCACGGAAGGCCGATCAGGTCGGCGTCGGCGAACTTGCCGCCCGCCCGAATCGGCCGGTCGTCGTAGAGCACGTCGACACCGGCGCCGGAGAGCGTGCCATACAGGTCCTCGCAAGCCCCGGTGCAGGCGTCGTCGTCGACCTTCAGGTTGATCAGCGCGACCCGGAATGGCGCCACGCTCTCGGGCCAGACGATGCCGGCGTCGTCGTGGGAGGCCTCGATGATCGCGCCGACGAGGCGGGAGACGCCGATGCCGTAGGAGCCCATCTCGACGAACACGTCGCCGCCGTCGGGGCCGGTGACCGAGGCGCCCATGGCCTTCGAGTACTTGGTGCCGAAATAGAAGATGTGGCCGACCTCGATGCCGCGCCCGGTGACCAGGTCGTCTCCGAGGCCCTGTTCCTTCTCGGCGTCGCGCTCCTCGTCGGTGGCCGCGTAGCGGGCGGTGAACTCGTCGATCGTCGGCTGCAGGTCGGCATCGAAATTGATCTCCCTGCCCGCCCAGTCCATATCCAGGAACGCGCGGTGATAGGCGATCTCGCTCTCGCCCGTATCTGCGAGGATGACGAACTCGTGGCTGAGGTCGCCGCCGATGGGGCCGGTGTCGGCGCGCATGGGGATCGCCTTCAAGCCCATGCGCTCGTACGTCCTGAGGTAGGAGACGAACATTTTGTTGTAGGAGTGCCGGGCGCCGGCGGCGTCGAGATCGAAGGAATAGGCGTCCTTCATCAGGAACTCGCGCCCGCGCATCACCCCAAACCGGGGGCGCACCTCGTCGCGGAACTTCCACTGGATGTGATAGAGCAGCTTCGGCAAATCCCGGTAGCTGCGCACGGTGGCGCGGAAAATCTCGGTGATCTGCTCTTCGTTGGTCGGTCCGTAAAGCATGTCGCGGTCGTGGCGGTCGCGGATGCGCAGCATCTCGGGCCCGTAGTCGTCGTAGCGGCCGCTCTCGCGCCACAGGTCCGCCGGCTGGATCGTCGGCATCAGCATCTCGTGGCAGCCGATGGCGTTCTGCTCCTCGCGGACGATCTGCTCGATCTTCTTCAGCACCCGAAATCCCAGCGGCAGCCACGAATAGATGCCGGCCGAGGACTGGCGGATCATCCCGGCGCGCAGCATCAGGCGGTGCGAGACGATCTGCGCCTCGGCCGGCGTTTCCTTCATCGTCGGCAGGTAGAACTGTGAGAAACGCATGCTTTGGCGGACCTTTCCGGGAAGCGGCCGGCGGGGGCGGCAGGAATGTAGAGCGCTTTCGGGCCGTATTGAACCCCCTTGATCGCGGCGCGACGCGGACGGCTCAGCGGCCGTAGGCTTTGCGGCAGGCCTCGGCGATCCGTGCCTGCTCGGCATCACCGAGCAACTGCTTGTTCCAATAGACGCGCCGTTTTCGCACGCTGATGGTGCCGATGGTTGCCTCGCCGGTGTACTTGCCGCCGGCGCCGAGACCGTACTTTTCCTCCAGGTCGATGCCGATGGGGATATTGATGGTTTTCGGCAATTTGATGGCCAACGAACCCGGGACGTCGGCCGGCGCCACCGGCTTGCCGCGCACATCGACACCGGCTTTGTATTCGACGTCGGCGCGGGGCTCGTGACGCAGCAGCCGGCGGCAGTCCTTGCGGGAAACCTCGAGCACCGAGCCGTCTGCGACCGCAGGCCCACCACCGAGTGCGACGAAAGTGCAACAGAGGACGATGGTCAATGTGCGCCGCATGCAATCATCGTCTCCCCTTCCGTTTAACAAACGGCTAAGACTCCCTCGCTCTTTCGCTGACGATTCACCCCAGGCCCTTCTCAAAGAGAGCCAAATACTGCGGCTTAGCCGCGAAAAGAGGCAGGTCCGCCAGTCCCCCAAGGGTAAGAGAGCAAGATCGTGGAGGGCGAGTTTCGCTATCGCGAAACGGTCCTGCAGATCCGGAACCCGTAGACGTCGTCCCGGAAGCCGGAGGGCTCTCTGAAGCGGGTGGCGGAACAGAGGTTGCTCGGAATATCGACCCAGGAACCGCCACGCAGAACACGCTGATGACTGTCACCTCCCGCCACCCAGGCGCTGCCGTCCTTCGGCGCATTACTGTAGTTGTCGTGCCAGCAGTCCTCGACCCATTCCCACACGTTGCCGTGCATATCATAGAGCCCGAAGCTATTAGGGGCAAAGCGGCCAACCGGCGACATTGACTCGCCGCTCCATTTACTGCCTAAGCCACGACAATTGGCGTTGTTGGTGCCGATCTCGTCGCCCCAGGCGTAGCGGGTCTCGGAACCGGCGCGGGCGACATACTCCCACTCGGCCTCGCTCAACATGCGGTAGCGTGTCGGATCGTCGTCGGAGAACCCGCACCGGTCGTTGAGCCAGCCGATGAAAAGCCGGGTGTCGTCCCACGAAACCATGACCATCGGCAGGTCGGGCGTATCGAGCTCCTCGGCGAGTTCGATCGGATCGGCACCGCTGTCGGCCTCGAAGGCCCGCCACTGAGCCACAGTCACCGGATACCGCCCGACGGCCAGCCGATGGCGGATCGTGACGCGGTGACGCGGAAATTCCCACCCGAACGGCGAATTCTCCATCTCCGGGTCCAAGCCCATCCGGAACCCCTCCGGGCACCCCGGCAGCACCACCATCTCCGGTGCCCGGTCGGCGTCGGCTTCGACGAACACGGCGCCGGGCGGTGCGAGATCGGCACGTACGCCCATGACGACGGCCGCCAGCCGGTTGACCCTGGCAAGCACGGCGCCGGTCGAAGCGGCACGGACCGCGTTCCCGTGGACCTTGAAGTCGCCGAGGTGCAGTTCGTCCGCGCTCAGCGCCTGACGGACAAACAGAACCAGACGCTTCAGGTGCCGAACCGTTTGCGGGGGCACGTCGGACGGGGTGTCGGCGAGCACGCGTTCCGCCTCCGTCTGCAACCCCACCAAGGCATGACGCAATGCGTTATCGAGCCGGACAACGTTGCCGCCGTGCCCGAGGTCCCCAATCCTGCGGACCAGGTCGGCAACTATGGCGATTAGGCGGCCCAACGCACGGTCGCCTTCGTCGGCGGGCCCATCATCGTCCCCGGCGTGACCGCTTACCCGGTCAGCTATGAACCGTTGAAACGACCACAGGTCGAGGGCATCGGCTTCGGTCCAGGGACCTGTGTGGCCACCGAGGGCGTCGAGAAGGAGGTCGATCAGGTCGGCCAGTATGGCCCGGTCGTCGCGACCCATGCGGTTGCCGCTCAGAGGGTCCGCCTCGGCCTCCAGCACCGCGGCCAAAGCGTGCAGCGAGTCGGCCAGAGCCCCGGTCAGGGAGTCGCACGGAGGCGCCTCTGGCTCGCGGGTACGAGTCTCGGCGGACAGCCGCTCGACCGTCCGGTTCAGGTCGGCAATCGTCCGGTCTCTTTCGGCGACCAGGTCTTCGGCCGCTTGTCGCGCCGTCGTCTCGTCTGCCAGCGACTGTTCCAGCCTGCCCACGGCGCGGCTGTCCTCCCGGATCGCATGGAGGGCAGCTTCCCCGGAGATGCCTTCTTCCTTGACGATTGTCTCGGCCGTCATGCCGCCGATCTGGCCGGTCGAGACGACCGTGCGCTGATCGCCGCCGATATGGACCTGATAAATCTCTCTGAAGCCGTCGAGAGAATCGGGATGCTCGGCAATGACCGCGGCAGTCGCGTCCGCCACCTCGGCCCTGTCCGCATCCGATAGCACCTCGCCCCGCTCGGCCTTCCCGCGGATCGACTCGGACAGTTTGTTCCAAAGCCCATTTAAGGCCTTCTCGGTGACGTCGCCGACAAGACCTACCGCCTTGTTCTCGACGCGTTTACCGACTTCCTCGAGAAACGGCCGGCCCCACTGGTAAATGGCCGGCAAATTCTGGGCCACGAATTGGGGGATGTCCTCGATACCGTTCACCGCTCGTCACCGCTCCCGAGTTACTTTCCCTCTCAAATTACACGCGGCCCGCGCGGCGACAAAGGGCAACAGCCGTGGAAGTGGCCTGTGTTTTCGTCAGCGTGTTTGGCTTTGGGAGAGCGCGGATGGAGGCGTTCGACCGTCGTCGTCGACGGCCGAGCTCGCGAGTGTAACGAATGTGCAACAGAGGATGGCGATCAATGCCTTTCGCATCGCATCACCATCTCCCCTTCCATTTAACAAACGGCTAAGACTCCCGCGCCTTCCCCCGCACACCGCCGCGAGGAATCCCACCCCATGCTCGACACCGTCTTCAAGCTCCGCGACCACGGCACCACCGTGCGCACCGAGATCCTGGCCGGGATCACCACCTTCCTGACCATGGTCTACATCGTTTTCGTCAATCCCTCGATCCTGCAGGCCGCCGGCATGGACCAGGGCGCTGTGTTCGTCGCCACCTGCCTTGCCGCGGCGCTCGGCACGGCGATCATGGGGCTCTACGCCAACTATCCGATCGCGCTGGCCCCGGGCATGGGGTTGAACGCGTATTTCACCTACGGCGTCGTCCTCGGCATGGGGCATAGCTGGCAGGTGGCGCTGGGGGCGGTGTTCCTCTCGGGCATCCTGTTCGTCATTCTCAGCCTGCTGCCGGTCCGCGAATGGATCGTCAACAGCATCCCCCGGTCGCTGAAGATGGCCATCTCGGCCGGCATCGGCCTGTTCCTGGCGATCATCGGGCTGAAGAACGCCGGCATCGTCTTGCCGCGCCTGCGCCAGGCGCTGCTGGCCGACAGCGTCGCGACCGTCGGCGGCGCGGCGATGGGGACGTCGACGACCACCAGCTACATCGAGAGCGCCGCAGGCATCAACGCTGGGGGACGGACCGGTTTGACCGCCGTTACTGTGGCGATACTGTTCGCGCTCTGCCTGTTTCTTTCGCCGCTGGCGAGCACGATTCCCGCGTACGCAACGGCGCCGGCTCTGCTCTTCGTCGCCTGTCTGATGGTCCGCGGCCTCGCCGAGATCAATTGGGACGACGTCACCGAGGTCGCGCCGGCCGTGGTCACCGCCGTGAGCATGCCGCTAACCTTTTCCATCGCAACAGGAATCGGCCTCGGCTTCATCAGCTACGCGGCGATCAAGATCCTCGCCGGACGCGGGTCCGAGGCCGGCGTCGCGGTGATGGTTCTTTCTGTCGCCTTCATCGCCAAATTCGCAATAATCTGATGTTCTCTGCGAAAAACAGGTGACGAACGGACATAGAATCCGTATGATGCCGGCGTGTAAAATCAAGCTCGCAATGGCGAGAAACCCGGCCCGGGTTTTGGGGAAAACCAAGAAGGAAGAACAACAAGACAACATTTCTAAAGTGTTGGTCGCAAACAATAATGAACTTCTAGAGATGGCAAGATCGGTGACGGTCTTGCCGTTGCTTTTTGGCCTCTATCAGTAACTTAGCTCTCGTCGTAAAACCCGGCACCCGCCGTCATCCAGGGCGGCTCCAGCGCGGCGATGCGGCCGTAGACGGGACAATCGTCCCGATGAGCGCCCGGCAGGTGCCCGGTGCTCATCAGAAACTCGCCGGTTACCTCACCGCCGGTGAACTTGAAGGTCTTGCGGAACAGCTTGACCCACTCGCCCTTGGTCAACGGGTGATGAGCGGCGAGCCACCCGGCAAAACCACCGTGCGATTGGCGCAGCTCACGAATACGCTGCGCGTTGGCGATGATCGCCGCGACCTTGAGCCGGTTTCGGATGATTCCGGCATCGGCGAGCAATCGAGCCACATCGGCATCGCCATATCCGGCGACGCGATCAACGTCGAACCCCTCGAACGCGGCAACGATGCCCGGACGCTTCTTGAGCACGATCACCCACGACAGCCCGGCCTGGAAGATCTCCAGCGCCAGGCGTTCGAGGAGCAGCGCCTCGTCGGTCAGCGGAAAGCCGTATTCGGTGTCGTGGTACGGCCCGTGCAGGGGATGGCCCGGCGCGGCGTCGCAATACCAGGACATGGAAAATCCGCCTATTCCCTGAGGGACACCATGCCCGTCTCGGCGACCACGTAGACGACCGCGAAAACGATGGCGGCGACCACCGTGGTCACCGCCATCTTCGTCAGCATGCGCGGCTTCTGCGGCGCGCTCGGCGCGTGTCCCTTGGCGACATCGTCATCGCCGATGGTCCGCACGCCCCACGGCAGCACCATGAACAGGACCAGCCACCAGATGACCAGGTAGATGGCCGCGCCCGTTGTCAGTCCCATTCGGTGCGCGCCGTTTGGCCGAAACGCAGCCTAGCCTGCCCGGGCACGGCAACGCCGCACTCAGTCGGACATCTTGGCGAAGGCTTCGATGACCTCCGGCGGCGCTTGCACGAGCTCAATGAGGACGCCCTCGCCGCTGATCGGCTGCTCTTCGTTGCCCTTCGGATGCAGGAACGTGATATCGAAGCCAGCGGCCCCTTTGCGGATCCCGCCGGGGGCGAACCGCACGCCGTTGGAGCTGAGCCAGTCCACGGCGGCCGGAAGGTCGTCGATCCACAAGCCGATGTGATTGAGCGGCGTGTTGTGGACCGCCGGTTTCCCATTGGGATCCACCGGCTGCATCAGATCGATCTCAACCTTCAGGGGGCCGGAGCCGATTGCCGCGATATCCTCGTCGACGTTCTCGCGCTCGCTCTTGAAATTGCCGGTGATCGTCAGCCCGAGAGAGTCAATCCACAGCGCCTTCATCTTTTCTTTGTCGAGGCCGCCGAGCGCAACCTGCTGAATTCCCAGGACTTTGAATGGTCTGTCGGTCATGAAACTCCCTCCCTTGGTGACCTGGCCGGATGATGCGAGCGGCGGATTAAACCATGGGCTGCCGGGGTTGTGAAGTCGCTCGATGGCCGAAAAACTCGGCATGCAACTCACAGCGCGAGCCTCGCCGCCCCGTCAATGCCCGGGTCGATTACACGCGAACCAGATGAACCTCGGTCCTCGGCCTCTTGCCGATATGGTCCCGAAACGCCCTCCTGACCGCGATCCGCACGGCCTCCCTGACCGTGTCGTCGTCGCCATAGGACTTCCGCGGCAACCCGTCGACAGCACTACGGATGGCCGCGCGGGCCTCGGCCTCGACGCCTTCCTCGCCGGCCTCGACCACGCCCACCGAGCTGACCTGTGGTTCGGCCGACAGGGTGCCATCGGCGCCGAGGACCACCGTCGCGACCGCATGTCCATTGTAGAGGGCGCGAATCCGCCCGCGCACCAGATCGCCATCCATCGGCACGACGCGGCCGCCCTCCAGGGACAGCCGGCCCGAAGGCACCTGCCCCGCGACCTCGGCGGTCCCGGGGGCGAGCCGGGCGACGGACCCGTTCTCGGCGACCACCGCCGCCGGCACCTGGCAAGCGCGGGCGAACCGGGCCTGCTCGTCCATATGGTGAAGGGTGCCGTGGACCGGCACGCAAACCGATGGCCTGACCAGTTGGTACATCGCCGCCAGTTCATCGCGAGCCGGGTGTCCGGAGACATGCACTTGGGCGTCGCGCCAGGTGACGATCTCGACGCCGCGACGGATCAGGTCGTCCTGAACACGGCCGACGGCGATCTCGTTGCCGGGAATCACGCGCGAGGAAAAGATCACGGTGTCACCGGACTCCAGATCGACGTTGGGGTGGTCGCCGGCGGCGATCCGCGACAGCGCGGCCCGCGGCTCGCCCTGGCTGCCGGTGCAGACGACGACCACACGGTCGCGGGGCAGATAACCGCACTCGGCCTCGTCGATGAACGCCGGAATATCTCCCAGGTAGCCGGTCTCGCGGGCGGCTTCGGTGATGCGCCGGAACGAGCGGCCGGCGAGGACCACGTCTCGGCCGTTGGCCGCCGCCGCCCTAGCAATGGTCTCGAGCCGAGCGATGTTGGTCGCAAAACAGGTCACCGCGACCCGCTGGACACAGCCGCCGATGATCTCTGACAGGGCGGGGAGAAGATCGCCTTCCGACCCCGATTTCCCCGCTTCGAAGACGTTGGTCGAATCGCAGACCAGCGCCAGCACGCCTTCGTCACCGACGCGCCGCAGCTTCTCCTCGTCGGATACGTGGCCGACAACCGGCTCGGGGTCCAGCTTCCAGTCGCCGGTGTGGACGACCGTTCCCGCCGGCGTGCGGATGACGACGGCGTTCGACTCCGGGATCGAATGGGTCATGCCGACCAGTTCGAGGTCGAACGGGCCGATGGCGATCCGCCCACCCTGCGGCACTTCGACCAGCGGCACGGCGCCGTCGAGCCCGACCTCGGCCAGCTTGCGCGCAAGCACGGCCAGGGTGAACGCGGTGCCGTAGACCGGAACGCCCAGGCGAGGCCACAGATAGGGGACGGCGCCGAGATGGTCTTCGCGTGCATGGGTCAGCAGGATGCCGTCGAGGGCATCGCGGCGCTCGGCGATGAACGTCGGGTCGGGCAGGATGACGTCGACGCCCGGGGCCGAACCGGCGCCGAAGGTGATGCCGAGATCGACCATCAGCCATCGCTGGCGGTCCGGCGGTCCATAGCCGTAGAGATTGAGGTTCATGCCGATTTCGCCGGCGCCGCCCAACGGGACGAACACCAGCTCGGCGGGGCCGGCTGCGGTCATCGACCGTGGTTCAGGCGATGAATGGCGAGCAGGCCCTTCAGGGTGAGATCCGGGTCCGAGGCCTTGATCACCGGCGTGCACTCGGCGAACAGCGCGGCCAGGCCGCCGGTGGCGATGACGTCCATGTCGGCGCCGTATTCCTTGCGGATGCGCTCGACCATGCCCTCAATCATGCTGACGTATCCCCAGAAGATGCCTGAACGCATGGCCTGCACGGTGTTCTTGCCGATGACCCGGTCGGGACGGCCGATGGCCACCCGCGGCAGCTGCGCCGAGGCCGAGTGCAAGGACCCCAGCGCGACGTTGACGCCGGGCGCGATGACGCCACCGAGATAACCGCCGTCACGGTCGACGACATCGAACGTGGTCGCGGTCCCGAAATCGACGACGATCAGCGGCCCGCCGTAGTCCTGCTGGGCGGCGACGGCGTTGACCAGGCGGTCGGCGCCGACCTCCTCGGGCCGGTCGACCCGGACGTCGAGGCCGAGGTCGACGTCTGGCGCCCCGACGATCAGCGGCTGGCATTTGAAGTAGCGGCGGCACATGAACCGCAGGCTGAACAGGCTGGCCGGAACGACGGTGGCAATGATCGCGGCGTCAATGCGCACGCGGGCGACCTGATCGAGGGTCATCAGTTGGGTCAGCCAGACGCCGATTTCGTCGGCGGTGCGGTCGGGATCAGTCGAGGCCCGCCATTCGCCGACGATGCTGCCGTCGTCGCCGAACGCCGCGAACACGGTGTTGGTGTTGCCGCAGTCGACCGCGAGAAGCATGTCTAGTACCCCACTACCGACCCAGCGGAAACACGTCGCCGACGGTGATCCGCCGGGGACCGCCGGCCTGACCGAGAACCAGCGCGCCATCGGCGTCGAGATCCTCGAAGGTGCCGTCCAGAGTCTCGTCCTCGAGCCGTACGGTGATGGCGCCGCCGAGATCATGGGCGCGGCGCAGCCAGGCCCCTCGAACGGCGGCGAACCCGACCCGTCGCCAGATCGCTATCCCGCTCTGCAGGTGCCGGCAATAGGATGCCAGCAGCGCGCCCGGGGTGATGCCCTCGGCACCCTCGGCGTTGAGCGACGTCGCCGGATAGCGGGACTCGCCGGCGGTTGGATGATCGGTGATGTTGATGCCGACGCCGATGACCACCCAGGCGAGGCCGCCACCGGCAGCAGCCTCCGACTCGAGCAGAATGCCGGCGATCTTGTGCCCCTCGACCAGTACGTCGTTGGGCCACTTGCACGTCACCGCCGCCGAACGCGGCAGCGCCGCCGCCACCGTGTCGGCGACCGCGTTGGCGGTGACGAAACCGAGATGCATCGCCTCGGCCGCCGGGTAGTCCGGCCTCAACAACAGGGAACAGTAGAGGTTGCCCGGCGCCGACTCCCAGCCACGTCCGCTGCGGCCGCGGCCGTCGGTCTGCTCGCCGGCCCACACAAGGGTGCCGTCGGGCGCCCCGGCGGCGGCGCGGCGCTTGGCTTCCTCGTTGGTGGAGTCGACGCGTTCGAGAACCACCGGGAGAAACGGCCCCGGAAGGACGACCTCTTCCATCGCCGTTATCGTCCTAGAGCCTATTCCGAGGATGTTGATCCGTTCTGATGGCTCCGCGGCGAGGCGATCCGCCAGGAGGTGGGCCGAAGCCGATGCTGGAGCATCGGCGAGGGCCGCCGACGCCGCGGGCGCCCGTAGCGGGCCACCCCTGCGGGGCCGGGCCCTTCGAGTCCGGGGTGCATCGAGCCGCTTGCCCGTAGACACCGCTACGCGCTGCACGGCTCTCCTGCCCCGGAGCCGAATGGCCTCGGTCAGAACAGGTCAACATCCTCGGAATAGGCTCTAACCCTCAAACAGCGAGGCGGCGGCGATGCCGGCGGCCGACAGCAGCGGCGCCGGATAGATCCAGAACAGCGCGATGAGCAGGCTGGCCACGGCCATCACGCCGGCCAACTCGCGGCCGATCGTGCGGTCCAGGGTATCGGTCAGGTCGTCGAAGTACATCACCCGGACGATGCGGATGTAATAGAAGGCGGCGACGACGCTGGACAGCACGCCGATGATCGCGAGGGTATAGAGTTCGGCTTCGACGGCGGCCTTGAAGATGTAAAGCTTGCCGAAGAAGCCGGCGAGCGGCGGTATCCCGGCCATCGAGAACATGAACACCGCCAGCGCCGCGGCCATCATCGGATGGCTTTTACCGAGGCCGGCGAGGTCGTCGATGCCAACCACCATCTGGTCGCGGCGGCGCATGCACAGAATGCAGGCGAACACGCCGAGGTTCATGAACAGGTAGATGCCCATGTAGATGAGCACGCCCTGGATGCCGGCCTTGTCGCCGACGGCGAGGCCGATGAGCGCATATCCGACGTGGCCGATGGAGCTGTAGGCCATCAGCCGCTTGATGTTGCGTTGGCCGATGGCGGCGAAGGCGCCGAGCACCATTGAGGCGATGGACACGAAAACGACGATCTGCTGCCACTGCGCCAGGAGCTCGCCGAACGGCCCGATCATCACCCGCAGGAACAGAGCAATCGCCGCCAGCTTCGGCGCCACCGAGAAAAACGCGGTGACCGGCGTCGGTGCCCCCTCGTAGACGTCCGGCGTCCACATGTGGAACGGCACCGCCGAAACCTTGAACGCCAGCCCGGCGAGGATGAACACCAGCCCGATGATCAGGCCGACCGGCGCGGCCTCACCGTGCAGGTCGGTGAACACCTGGGCCAGCGCCGGGAAGCTGGTCGTGCCGGTGAAGCCGTAGACCAGCGACGAGCCGTAGAGCAGCATTCCCGAGGCCAGCGCGCCGAGGACGAAGTACTTCAGCCCGGCCTCGGCCGAATGGGCGTCGTCCCGCTGGAACGACGCGATGACGTAGAGCGACAGGCTCTGCATCTCCAGGCCGAGGTACAGCGAGATGAGGTCGTTGGCCGAGATCATCATCAGCATGCCGAGCGTCGCGAACAGGATCAGCACGGCGTACTCGAACCTGGCGATGCCCTGGGTCTCCAGGTAGTCCTGAGCGATGACGATGGCGATGCCGGAGGCGATCAGCACGAGAATCTTGAAGTAGACGGCGAACGCGTCGACCACGAACATGCCGCCGAAGGTCGACGCCGGCCGGTTGGCGATGGTGGCGACGAGCAGCGCGGTCAACGCGACGGTGACGACGCCCAGGCGCGAGACCAGCCGGTCGGCGCGCACCGCCCGGGCACTGTTGCCCTCGGTCTGGAACACGCCGAGCATCAACAGCGCCATGGCGGTGAAGACGAGGAACAGCTCGGGCATCGCCGGGATCAGGTTGGGCATGTCGGCTAGCGGCATCTCGGCTCAGCTCCCGCGTTCAGTTCCCGGCCACGGCGACGGCATCCATCGCCGCGCGCGCGACCTCGAGCCGGTCGACCAGGTTGGCCACCGACGCATGCATGACCTCGAGGAACGGCCCCGGATAGACGCCCATCCAGATCACCAGCAAGACCAGCGGCGCGAACACCGCCATTTCGCGCGGGCTGAGGTCGAGGATGGCCTTCAGGCTGTCCTTGGTCAGCATGCCGAAGATCACGCGGCGGTAGAGGTACAGCATGTAGGCGGCGCCGAGGATCACCCCGGTGGCGGCCAGCGCGGCGACCCAGGTGTTGACCTGGAAGGCGCCGACGAGGACGAGGAACTCGCCGACGAAGCCGCTGGTCCCCGGCAATCCCACCGAGGCCAGCATGAACAGCATGAACACCAGGGCGTACGCCGGCATGCGGTGGACGAGCCCGCCGTAGATTTCGATGTCGCGCGAGTGGATACGGTCGTAGACGACGCCGACGATGAGGAACAGGGCGGCCGAGACGATGCCGTGGCTGAGCATCTGGTAGATGGCGCCCTCGATCCCCTGCACCGTCATGGTAAAGGCGCCGATGGTGACGAAGCCCATGTGCGCCACCGACGAGTACGCGATCAGCTTCTTCATGTCCTCCTGGGCCAGCGCCACCAAAGAGGTGTAGATCACCGCGACAATGCTGAGCGAGTAGACCAGCGGCGTGAACACGATCGACGCCTCGGGGAACATCGGCAGCGAGAAGCGCAGGAAACCGTAGCCGCCGAACTTCAGCAAAACGCCGGCGAGGATCACCGAGCCGGCGGTCGGCGCCTCGACATGGGCGTCCGGCAGCCAGGTGTGCACCGGCCACATCGGCACCTTCACCGCGAAGGAGGCGAAGAACGCCAGCCACAGCCAGAGCTGCAGGTCGGCGGGGAAGTCGTGGGTGAGCAGCGCCGGAATGTCGGTCGTGCCCGACTGCAGGTACATGGTCAGCACCGCCAGCAGCATCAGCACCGAGCCGGCGAGGGTGTAGAGGAAGAACTTGAACGCCGAATAAACCCGCCGCGGGCCGCCCCAGACGCCGATGATCAGGAACATCGGGATCAGCACGCCCTCGAAGAAGATGTAGAAGACGATCACGTCGAGGGCGGAGAACATGCCGACCATCATCGTCTCCATCACCAGGAAGGAGACCATGTACTCCTTGACCCGCTCGGTGATGCTCTGCCAGCTCGCCAGAATGCACACCGGGGTCAGCAGCGTGGTCAGCAGTACGAACAGCATCGAGATGCCGTCGACGCCGACGTGATAGGCGATGTTGAAGGCCGGCATCCACAGCGCCCGCTCCTCGAACTGGAACGCAGACGTCGTCGTGTCGAACTGCAGCCACAGCGCCAGCGACAGGAGGAACGTCGCCAGTGACGTCCACAGCGCCACGGCGCGGGCGTTGCGGGCAATATCGGCGGCCTCGCCGCGCACGAAGACGATGAACAGCGCGCCGACGAGCGGCAGGAAGATGACCAGCGACAGGATCGGCAAGTTGCTCATCGCCCGGCCCCTATCCCGCCACGCTGAACAGGTACCAGGTGATCAGCACGACGACACCGATCAGCATGGCGAAGGCATAGTGGTAGAGATAGCCGCTCTGCAGCCGCGTCGCCCGTCGGGCGATGTCGAGGGTCGCCGCGGCGATGCCGTCCGGCCCGACGCCATCGATGATCGCGCCGTCGCCGGACTTCCAGAAGCCGCGGCCAAGGACGAAGGCGGGCCGGACGAACAGGAAGTCGTAGAGTTCGTCGAAGTACCACTTGTTGAGCACGAACAGGTAGATCGCGCGGAACCGTTCGGCCATCAGGCCGGGCAGGCCCGGCGCGGCAATATAGAACACGTAGGCCAGGCCGATGCCGGCGAGGCCGACGACCAGTGGCGCCAGCTTCACCCAGGTCGGCACGTGGTGAGCGTTTTCCAGGGCCGGATGGCTGTCCAGGACGAGCAGTGACTCGCCCCAGAATTGGCCAGCGTTGTGACCGACAAACGACTCGTAGCCGACATAGCCGGCGAGAACCGCGCCGGCCGCCAGCACCAGCAGCGGCAGGATCATCACCTTCGGCGACTCGTGGACGTGGGCCATCACCTTCTCGTCGGCCCGCGGCTTGCCGTGGAAGGTCATGAACAGGAGCCGCCACGAATAGAACGCCGTCAGGAACGCCGCCGCGATGCCCATCCAGAAGGCGTAGCCGCCAACGCCGGTGTGCGCCGCGTAGGCCGCCTCGAGGATGATGTCCTTGGACCAGTATCCGGCAAAGGGCCAGATGCCGGCCAGCGCCAGCGAGCCGATCCACATCAGCACCCAGGTCACCTTGACCTGGCGCCAGATGCCGCCCATGCGGCGCATGTCCTGCTCGTCCGACATGGCGTGGATCACCGAGCCGGCGCCGAGGAACAACAGCGCCTTGAAGAACGCATGGGTCATCAGGTGGAAAATGCCGGCGGAATAGGCCGAGACGCCGCAAGCGAAGAACATGTAGCCGAGCTGCGAACAGGTCGAATAGGCGATCACCCGCTTGATGTCGTTCTGCACGCAGCCGATGGTGCCGGCGAAGATCGCCGTCGACGCGCCGATCACGGTGACCGTCGCCAGCGCCACGTCCGAGTACTCGAACAGCGGCGACAGCCGCGCGACCATGAAGATGCCGGCGGTGACCATGGTCGCCGCGTGGATCAGCGCCGACACCGGGGTCGGACCCTCCATGGCGTCCGGCAGCCAAGTGTGCAGGCCGAGCTGCGCCGACTTGCCCATGGCGCCGATGAACAGCAACAGGCAGATGATCGTCAGGGCATGGAACTCGATGCCGAACACGGTCAGCACGGCATCGGCGCGCCCGCCAGCGGCCGCGAAGATGGTGTCCAGGTGGACCGATTCGAACAGCACGAAGACGGCGAAGATGCCCAGCGCGAAACCGAAGTCGCCGACCCGGTTGACGATGAACGCCTTGATCGCCGCGGCGTTGGCCGATGGCCGGTCGTACCAGAATCCGATCAGCAGATAGGACGCCAGGCCGACCCCTTCCCAGCCGAAGAACAGCTGCACCAGGTTGTCGGCGGTGATCAGCATCAGCATGAAGAAGGTGAACAGGCTGAGGAACGACATGAACCGGGGGATACCCGGATCGTGGTGCATGTAGCCGACCGAGTAGACGTGGACCATTGCCGACACCACGGTGACGACCAGCATCATCACAGCGGTCAGGGTATCGACCTTCAGCGCCCACGACACCTCGAGGGCACCGGAATCGATCCAGGTGAACAGCTCGATGGTGTGGGCGTTGCCGTTGAGCGCGACGTCGATGAACACCGGGATCGCCAGCACCATCGACAGCAGCAGCGCACCGCACGTAACCCATTGCGTGGCGAGGTCGTTGCGGGCGCGCTTCTGTTGGTCCTCGGAAACATAGAACGCGAGAACGCCCGCGATCAGCGAGCCCAGCAACGGCAAAAAGACGACGGCGACGGACATGCGCTGGGTCTCAGCCCTTCATCAGGTTGATGTCTTCCACGGCGATGGAGCCGCGGTTGCGGAAATAGACAACGAGTACGGCCAGGCCGATGGCCGCCTCGGCGGCGGCGACGGTCAACACGAACATGGCGAACACCTGGCCGACCAGATCGTTCAGCTCGGCGGAGAATGCGACGAGATTGATGTTCACTGCGAGCAGCATGAGTTCGATCGACATCAGGATGACGATGACGTTCTTGCGGTTCAGGAAGATGCCGAAAATGCCCAGCGTGAACAGGATCGCGGCAACGGTCAGGTAGTGGCCCAGTCCGATCTCGAACATCAGATGCCCTTCCCCGACTCGACCTTGCGGATCTGGACTGCTTCCTCAGGCCGGCGCGCGAGCTGGTCGGCGATCCGTTGGCGCCGCACGCCAACGCGGCGCCGGTGGGTGAGCACGATGGCGCCGATCATCGCCACCAGGAGGATCACGCCGGCCGCCTGGAACAGGTAGATGTAGTGGGTATAGAGCAGCTGCCCGAGCGCCTCGGTGTTGCTGACCGCATCCGGTGGCGGCGCCGGCGAGCCGCCCCGCGCCGCCGCCTCCGGCGCCAGGGTCCAGCCGCCCAGCACGGCCAGAAGCTCGACCAGCAGAATCAGCCCGATCAGGCCGCGCAAGGGCAGGTACTGCAGAAAGCCCTGACGCAGCTCGACAAAGTTAATGTCCAGCATCATCACGACGAACAGGAACAGCACGGCTACGGCGCCGACGTAGACGACGACCAGCACCATGGCGAGGAACTCGGCGCCCATGAGCACGAACAGTCCCGCCGAGTTGAAAAAGGCCAGAATCAGGAACAGCGCCGAATGGACCGGGTTGCGCGCCGAGATCACCATCACCCCGGCGGCGATGGTGACGAACGCAAACAGATAGAACGCCAGGGCCTGGACGATCATCAGCGGTCCTGCATGTCTTCGACGTGGGGACCGGCGCCCATGGCTCCGGTCCGTGTGGTGGCGGGCGTGTTCATACCCCCCTTTCCCCCTTCGTCACAACACCCGCGCCCTACCGGTAGGGCGCGTCGGCGGCGATATTGGCGGCGATCTCGGTTTCCCACCGGTCGCCGTTGGCCAGCAGCTTGGCCTTGTCGTACATCAACTCTTCACGGGTTTCGGTGGCGAACTCGAAGTTCGGCCCCTCGACAATGGCGTCCACCGGACAGGCCTCCTGGCAATAGCCGCAATAGATGCACTTCAGCATGTCGATGTCGTAGCGGGTCGTCCGCCGGCTGCCGTCGTCGCGCGGCTCGGCCTCGATGGTGATTGCCTGCGCCGGACAGATGGCCTCGCAGAGCTTGCAGGCAATGCAGCGCTCCTCGCCGTTGGGATAGCGCCGGAGCACGTGTTCGCCACGGAACCGCGGGCTCAGCGGTCCCTTTTCGTACGGGTAGTTCAGCGTCACCTTCGGCCGGAACATATAGCGCAGGGTCAGCGCCATGCCGGAGATCAGCTCGCTGAGCAGAACGGTCCGCGCGCCGCGATCCATGAAGGCCATGATCGAACTCTCCTTCTAACCCGCGTTCGGCAGCCAGTCGAAGGCCACCAGCACGCCGCTGACAACGGCGACTACGGCCAGGGAAATCGGCAGGAACACCTTCCAGCCGAGGCGCATCAGCTGGTCGTAGCGGTAGCGCGGGAACGTCGCCCGCACCCACAGGAACACGAATAGGCAGAGGGCGATCTTGAGGAAGAACCAGATCGGCCCCGGTATCCAGTTGAACGGCGCGATGTCGAACGGCGGCAACCACCCGCCGAGGAACAGGATGGTGGTCATCGCCGACATCAGGATCATGTTCGCGTACTCGCCGAGGAAGAACAGCGCGAACGTCATCGCCGAGTATTCGACGTTGTAGCCGGCCACCAATTCCGCCTCCGCCTCCGGCAGATCGAAGGGATGGCGGTTGGTTTCGGCCAGGGTTGAGACGAAAAAGATCACCGCCATCGGCAGCAGCGGGAAGGCGAACCAGTTGAACAGCCCGAACGAACCCTTCTGGGCGAGCACGATGTCCGAGAGGTTCAGCGAACCGACGCAGAGCAGGACGGTGATGATGACGAAGCCCATGGAGACTTCGTAGGACACCATCTGCGCCGCCGAGCGCAGGGCGCCGAGGAAAGCGTACTTCGAATTCGACGCCCACCCGGCCATGATGATGCCGTAGACGCCGAGCGACGAGATGGCGAACAGGTAGAGGATGCCGACGTTGATGTCGGCCAGCACCAGTCCGTCGTCGAACGGAATCACCGCCCAGGCGATCAGCGCCAGGATGAAGGTGATCATCGGCGCGACCACGAACACCACCGGGTTGGCGCCGGTGGGAATCACCGTTTCCTTGAGGAAAAGCTTCAGGCCGTCGGCCATCGGCTGCAGCAGACCGAAAGGTCCGACCACGTTCGGCCCCTTGCGCAGGTGCATGGCGCCAATGACCTTGCGCTCCAGCAGCGTCAGGTAGGCCACGCAGACCAGCACGATCGCAACGATCACCACGATGCCGATCAGGTCGGCGACCGACGGTCCCCAGAACGGCCCCAGATATTGGGTCATGAATTCACCCATCGGTGCCGGTCCCCTTCAATCCCTCGCCGGAAACGGCGTCGACGCACCGCGCCATGGTCTCGGAGGCGCGGCCGATCGGATCGGTCAGATAGAAGTTGGCGACCGCCGACACAAGCGGTGCGGTGCCGATCGCGCCCTTGGCGCCGAACGGTCCCCACGCTGCGGGCTCGACGGTATCGGGTTCGGCGAACACCGGGTTCACCGCGGCGAGACGGGCGCGTACATCGGCGAGTGAATCGATCGGCAGCACATTTCCGAGCGCTCCCGAAAGCGCCCGGATGATCGTCCAGTCGGCTCGGGCGTCGCCCGGCGGATGGGCAGCGAGACGGGCGAGCTGTATGCGGCCCTCGGTGTTGACGTAGGTGGCGTCCTTCTCGGTATAGGCAGCGCCGGGAAGCACAACGTCGGCACGATGGGCGCCGGCATCGCCGTGGTGTCCCTGGTAGACGACGAACGCCGAGCCGAGCCGGGCCATGTCGATCTCGTCGGCCCCGAGCAGGTAGACGACATCGATCGCGCCCGCCGAAGCGCCGTCGAGGATGCCGGCGACGTCGCGGCCGCCCTCGCCCGGCACGAAGCCGAGGTCTAGGCCGCCGACCCGCGCCGCGGCGGTGTGCAGGACGTTGAAGCCGTTCCACCCGGCCGCTTCGTCGACCAGTCCGCAGGTATCGGCGATGCGGTGCGCGGCGTCGACGATCGCCGCGCCGTCGTCCCGCGCGATCGCGCCCATGCCGAGGATCAGCATCGGCCGCTCGGCGCCCTTGAGCACCTGGGCGAACGGATGCGTGCCGGCGGCGATGGCCTCGAGCACGGAGGGGTCTTCGCCGAGATGGTCATAGGGATACGTCAGGTCGGCCGCCGGACCGATAGCGGCAACACGGAAGCCGCCGGCCAGATAGCGTTTGCGGATCCGCGCGTTCAGCACCGCCGCCTCGATGCGCGGATTGGCGCCGATCAGCAGGCAAGCGTCGGCCGAGTCGATGCCGGCGATGGTGGTGTTGAACAGATACGCCGAGCGCAGTGACGCATCGAGCCGCGCGCCGTCCTGACGGCAATCGGTGTGCGGCGAGCCGATCGCCGACATCAGGTCCTTCAGTGCCATCATCGACTCGCAGTCGGCCATGTCGCCGGCGATCGCCGCGATGCGCGTCCCGTCGACCCCTTCGAGCCGGCGGGCGATGACGACGAAAGCCTCGGCCCACGTCGCCGGGCGGAGGCGACCACCCTCGCGAACGAACGGTCTGTCGAGCCGCTGACGTCGCAGGCCGTCGCAGGAATACCGCGCCTTGTCGGAGATCCACTCCTCGTTGACGTCCTCGTTGAGGCGCGGTAGCACCCGCATCACCTCGTTGCCGCGGGCGTCAACGCGGATGTTGCTGCCGACGGCGTCGGTGACGTCGACGGACTCGGTCTTGCGCAGCTCCCACGGACGGGCGGCGAAAGCGTAAGGCTTGGACGTCAGGGCGCCGACCGGGCAGAGATCGATGACGTTCCCCGAAAGCTCCGAGGTGATCGCCTTTTCCAGATAGGTGGTGATCTCCATGCTCTCGCCGCGCCCAGTGGCGCCCAGCTCAGGCACGCCGGCGACCTCGGTCGCGAAGCGGATACAGCGCGTGCAATGGATGCAGCGGGTCATGATCGTCTTGACCAGCGGCCCCATGTACTTGTCATCGACCGCGCGCTTGTTCTCGAGGAAGCGGCCGCGGTCCATGCCGTAGTACATGGCTTGGTCCTGCAGGTCGCATTCGCCGCCCTGGTCGCAGATCGGACAGTCGAGGGGGTGGTTGATAAGCAGGAACTCCATCACCCCCTTGCGCATGGCGTGAACCTCGGGCGTGTTGGTGTGGATCACCATGCCGTCGGCGACGGGCATCGCGCAGCTCGCCACCGGCTTCGGCGCCTTCTCCATCGCCACCAGACACATCCGGCAATTGCCGGCGATGGACAGCCGCTCGTGATAACAGAACCGCGGAATCTCGATGCCGATGGATTCGCAGGCCTGAAGCACGGTGAGGCCGGCTTCGATCTCGACCTCCGTACCATCAATGATGAGCTTCGGCATCGCCCGTCCCCCGCCTACGCCGCTTCGCGTCCCTGACGCTCGAGGATTCGGGCCTCGAGCTCGGAGCGGAAATGCCGGATCAAACCTTGAATCGGCCACGCCGCGGCGTCGCCGAGGGCACAGATGGTATGACCTTCGATCTGGCGGGTGACTTCCTCGAGGAGGTCGATCTCGGCGACCGTGCCGCGGCCCTCGCCGAGACGCTCCATCATCCGCCACATCCAGCCGGTGCCCTCGCGGCACGGCGTGCACTGGCCACAGCTCTCATGCTTGTAAAAACGGGACAGCCGGGTAATCGCGCGGATGACGTCGGTGGACTGGTCCATGACCATCACCGCGGCGGTGCCGAGGCCCGACTTGACCTCGATGAGTGCGTCGAAATCCATGCGCACGCTGTCGCAGATGGACTTGGGAAGCAGCGGCACCGAGGCGCCGCCCGGAATCACCGCCTTGAGGTTCTTCCAGCCGCCGCGCACCCCGCCAGCGTGCTTCTCGATCAGGTCCTTGAGCGGGATGCTCATCTCTTCTTCGACGGTGCACGGTTTCTCGACGTGCCCGGAGATGTTGAACAGTTTGGTTCCGGTGTTCTTCGGCCGTCCCAGCGCGCCGAACCAGGCGCCGCCACGGCGCAGGATCGTCGGCACGACGGCGATGGACTCGACGTTGTTCACCGTCGTCGGGCAGCCATAGACCCCGACATTGGCCGGAAACGGAGGTTTGAGCCGCGGCTGCCCCTTGGAGCCCTCGAGGCTCTCGATCAAAGCCGTCTCCTCGCCGCAGATGTAAGCGCCGGCGCCGCGGTGCACGTAGATGTCGAACGGCATGCCCGAGCCGCAGGCGTTTTTGCCGATCAGGCCGGCGCCGTATGCTTCGTCGACGGCGCGCTGGAAGGCCTCGGTTTCCCGGTAGAATTCGCCGCGCACATAGACGTAGGCCGTCTGCGCGCCCATGCCGACGCCAGAGAGGAGGCATCCTTCCACCAGCTTGTGCGGATCGTGGCGAAGGATTTCGCGGTCCTTGCAGGTGCCGGGCTCGCCCTCGTCGGCGTTGACCACCAGGTAGTGCGGCCGCTCGCCCACCTCGCGGGGCATGAACGACCACTTCATACCGGTGCCGAACCCGGCACCGCCGCGTCCACGCAGGCCCGACTCCTTAACTTCCTCGACGATCCAGTCGCGGCCCTTGTCGATCAGCGCCTTGGTGCCGTCCCAGTCGCCGCGCGAGCGGGCACCCTTCAGGCCGACGTCGCCCTGACCGTAAAGGTTGGTGAAGATGCGGTCGCGGTCGTGCAGCATCAGCTCACTCCACCCTTCGTGGTCGCGTCCGACCCGGCTGCCGCGGCCTCAACCGTTGGCACCTCGGTCAGCGACGTCATCCCGCCAACCGGCTCGCCGCCGCGCCGGCCGATTTGCGAGCCGGGCGTCGGCGTCTCGCCGGCTTGGAGTGCGGCGATGATCTTGCCCGTCGTTTCCGACGTCAGGTCTTCGTAATAGTCGTCGCCGACCTGCATCATCGGCGCGTTGACGCAGGCGCCCAGGCACTCGACCTCCGACAGGGTGAACTCGCCGTCGGTGGTGGTCTCGCCGATGTCGACACCGAGGCTGCGCCGGCATTCGGCGATAATGTCATCGGACCCGCGCAGCCAGCACGGAAGGTTGGTGCAGACCTGGACGTGATGGCGGCCCACCGGACGCAGGTTGAACATGGTGTAGAAAGTCGCGACTTCCTGCACCCGGATCTGCGGCATCTTCAGGTACGCAGCCACATATTCAATCGCCGCCTGGCTCAACCAGCCGTCGTTCTGCCGCTGGGCGAGGTCGAGCAGCGGCAAAACGGCGCTCGCCTGGCGTCCGGCGGGGTACTTGGCGATGATCGCCTGCGCCGCCGTGTCGTTCTCGGGCGTGAACGCGAACGCGCGGGCCGTGTCGGTCACGTCGGATATCTGGGTCATCGGTCGATCTCGCCGAACACAATGTCGAGGGAGCCGAGCACCGCCACCGCATCGGCCAGCATGTGCCCCCGGCAGAGGAAATCCATGGCCTGCAGATGGGCGAAGCCGGGCGAGCGGATCTTGCATCGGTAAGGCCGGTTGGTGCCGTCGGACACCAGATAGACGCCGAATTCGCCCTTCGGCGCCTCGACCACCGAGTAGGTTTCGCCGGCGGGCACGCGGTAGCCTTCGGTAAACAGCTTGAAGTGATGGATCAGGGCCTCCATCGAGCCCTTCATTTCGGCCGGCGGCGGCGGCGCGATCTTGCGGTCGTCGACGTGAGGCGGCCCAGGCGGCATCTCGTCAAGGCATTGGCGGATGATCTTCAGGCTTTCGCGCATTTCCAGCATGCGCACCAGATACCGGTCGTAGCAGTCGCCGTGAGTGCCGACAGGGATGTCGAACTCCATGCGCTCGTAGGCATCGTAGGGCTGCGCCTTGCGCAGGTCCCACGGCACCCCCGCGGCGCGCAGGTTGGGACCCGAGAAACCCCAATCCATGGCATCCTCGGCGGAGATGGCTCCGACATCCACGGCCCGCTGCTTGAAGATGCGGTTCTCCGTCAGCAGGGTCTCGCAATCTTCTATGAATGAAGGAAATTCTTCGCTCCACGTCCAGATGTCTTCGGCGAGGCCGGCGGGCATGTCCTGCGACACACCGCCCGGGCGGAAATAGTTCATGTGCATGCGCGCGCCGCACACCCGCTCGCAGAACTCCATCATCCGCTCGCGATGCTCGAAGCCCCACAGCATCGGCGTCATCGCACCGACGTCCATGGCGAAGGCGCAGACGGTAAATACGTGACTGAGTATGCGGCCGATTTCGGCATAGAGGACGCGGAGGTATTGACCCCGCAACGGCACTTCGATGTCGAGCAGCTTCTCGACGGCGATGGCGAACGCGTGCTCCTGGTTCTGCGGCGCCACGTAATCCAGCCGGTCGAAATACGGCACCGCCTGCATATAGGTCTTGTACTCGATCAGCTTCTCGGTCCCGCGATGCAGAAGCCCGACGTGCGGGTCGGCGCGGTCGATCACCTCACCATCCATTTCCAGAACCAACCGCAATACGCCGTGCGCCGACGGGTGTTGCGGACCGAAGTTCAAGGTGAAGTTCTTGATCTGGGCCTCGGACATCAGGACCCACCCTCTGTCTCGGCCTTCTCGTCACCGGGAAGCTGCGACGGCATGCCCTCCCAGGGACTGAGGAAATCGAAGGTGCGGAACTCCTGTGGCAGCTTGACCGGCTCGTAAACGACGCGTTTCTGCTCGTCGTCGTAACGCACCTCGACGTAGCCGGTCAGCGGAAAATCCTTGCGCAGCGGATGTCCCTCGAACCCGTAGTCGGTGAGGATACGGCGCAGGTCCGGGTGGCCACTGAAATAGACCCCCAGCAGGTCCCAGACCTCGCGCTCCCACCATCCGGCCGAGCTGAACACGCCGGTCACCGTCGGCATCGGCGTCTCCTCATCGGTGCGGACCTTGACGCGGATCCGCCGGTTGTGGGTCAGGCTCAGCAGGTTGTAGACGACTTCCAGCCGTTCGGCGCGCTCCGGATAGTCGGCGCCGCAGACATCCATGAGTTGTTTGAACTGGCAATTGACGTCGTCGCGCAGGAACGTCAATACGCGGACGATGGTGTCGCGATTGACGACGACGACAAGTTCGTCATTGACGATGGCCACGGATTCCGCCTCTTGCGGAATAGCGGCTTCGACATAGTCGCGGAGATCTTGAAGGGCTAGGTCCATGTCTTGCGGGGTCGTCGGTCGGGGTCCTAGAGCATCAACGCCAAAGCGTTCCGGTCCGCCTGATCTTCTTCTGTAGTTGCAGGATTCCGTACAGCAGCGCTTCGGCCGTCGGCGGACAACCGGGAACATACACATCGACCGGCACGACGCGGTCGCAGCCGCGGACCACCGAGTACGAATAGTGATAGTAGCCGCCACCGTTGGCGCACGATCCCATGGAAATCACATAGCGCGGCTCAGCCATCTGGTCGTAAACCTTGCGGAAGGCCGGGGCCATCTTGTTGGTCAGCGTGCCGGCGACGATGATCAGATCCGATTGGCGCGGGCTCGGACGCGGCACGATACCAAAGCGGTCGAGGTCATAGCGGCTGACATAAGTATGCATCATCTCGACGGCGCAGCAGGCGAGTCCAAATGTCATCGGCCAAAGGGAGCCGGTGCGCGCCCAGTTGACCACCTTGTCAAGCTGGGCGACGACAAACCCCTTGTCCTGCAGTTCGTCGGTGACACGGCTCAGCAGTTCGTCCTGCTCGGCGCCCGGTGCCAGCGGGTTCTCCGCTTCTACTCCCATTCCAGGGCTCCCTTCCGCCACTCATAGATGAAGCCGACAGTCAGCACGGCGAGAAACACCATCATCGACCAGAAACCGAACACCCCGATCGTGCCCAGCGAAACGGCCCACGGAAACAGAAACGCCACTTCCAGATCGAAGATGATGAACAGGATCGCCACCAGATAGAACCGGATGTCGAACTTGCCGCGCGAGTCCTCGAACGCGTCGAATCCACACTCGTAGGCCGAGTTCTTGTCGGTGTCGGGATGCTGGCGAACGATCACGAAGGACGCGCCGACGGCGGCAATCGCGATCGCAATGGCGATTGCAATGAAGATCAAGATCGGCAGGTATTCGACTAGCAACGCGTCCATTGGGCCTTTCCTGCCCCGTGGCCGCCCGGCTCCGCGGACCACGACGTTCGGCCGAGTCGCGCGGTCGGCTGGGTGGCGGGAGTGACGGGACTCGAACCCGCGACCTCTGGCGTGACAGGCCAGCGCTCTAACCGGTCTGAGCTACACCCCCAGGCAAACCCACGGCCCGGATGGGCTCGGGTGGTGTAAACCGCGCCCCCACGGGTGTCAAGTCATGAGCCCCAAAAAGCCAAGGAATCCGGCGTTCGCGGCGCCGTGGTCCCAATTCCCGCCGTCGTCGGCCGCTGGAGCGCCGGCAGTCTGCACGGTCGCCACCGATCCGCCGCGCGGATGGCCGCCGTCAGCTCCGTTTTCCGAGCTTGCTCGGATCGATGGGCGGCGACTTCAGCGCCGCCGCAACTCGCGACTCGAGCGCACCTTTCGAGATCGGTTTGACGAGGAACCCGTTGATCCCCAGCGCCAGCGCGTCGTGGACGTGGTCCTCGTCGGAGTGGCCGGTCAGAATGAGCACCGGCGTCGCCGCGACCTTCGTGTCGGCGTCGCGCCTGAGCTCGCGGACAAAGGCGAATCCATCCATCGTCGGCATTTCGAGATCGCAGATGGACACCTCGAAAAACTCTAACCTATTGGCGGCGTGACGCCGGAGTTGGCACCGGGCGGCCTGTCTTGTCGGCCTTTCGGGCCGGTTTTCCGGTTTTCGATGTCGGTTTCGGGTGTTTCGGAGCGG
>Ga0209785_1000062_pt1 | contig 54918 bp, 56 predicted proteins | sample WorMetG1BERMUDA2_FD_187403 | JGI IMG/M metagenome (GOLD analysis project Ga0209785, IMG submission 187403) | Marine gutless worms symbiont microbial communities from Max Planck institute for Marine Microbiology, Germany - Inanidrilus... ...
CGGCCTGCTTGGCCGCTCTTCGCGGCTGGCACGCAGCATCGCACGAGGACCGGAGGCAGAAATTTCTTGGAAAGTCGCCTTTCGTCGCCGTATGATCACGGGAGGCAAGTCAAATGGGGAATGCCCACTTATATAAGATACAAGATTGCACGTGCCATCTTGCGAAAAACAATTACGCGGTCCGGTATAAAGTCCGGCCCCCGTCTTGAGATAAGCCGGCCACGAACGGATACTTGACCGACCGACTGACGCCCGATACCGTCGCCTCATGATCACCCACGCGAACCATTGCCCGTTCACCATGATGATGCCGCTTCCTGAATCCGAAGGGGCCTGCATCCGCCTGTGATCACGACACGCTGAAACCGGCACGCAGCAACCGCCTTCCCGAGAGGCGGTTTTTCTTTCGACATCCGTCTCGCCTGACCCGAAACGGAGATCGAAATGAACGAGACAAACCCCCACCATCCGCCGCAAGGCACAGGCGAAACCCGCTATCTGACGACATCCATTCCCTTCGTCAACGCCGCACCGCATATCGGCTTCGCGCTGGAAATGATCCAAGCGGATTGCCTGGCGCGGCTCTATCGCCTGCGGGGCCATCGCGTGCGCCTCCAAGCCGGCGCCGACGAAAACAGTTTGAAGAACGTGCTCGCCGCCGAAGCCGCCGGCCTGCCGGTCGACGTGTTCGTGCGGCGCAATGCGGAACGCTTCCGGGCGCTGAAGCCGGCGCTCAATCTGAGCACCGACGACTTCCTGCGCACAAGCTGCAGCCGGAGGCACCTGGACGGGGTCGACAGGCTTTGGGCGGCCTGCGCGGCGAGCGGCGACATCTACAAGCGCGCCTATAGCGGGCTTTATTGCATTGGCTGCGAACAGTTCTACAAGCCAACGGAACTGACGGACGGACGCTGCCCGGAACACGGCACCAAGCCGGAGCGTGTAGAGGAGGACAATTACTTCTTCCGCCTGTCGCGCTATCAGGCGCCGCTGCGCGACGCGCTGCCTGGAGATCGTTCCGGAACGCCGCAGAAACGAAGTCCTGGCCTGGATCGACGCCGGTCTGGAGGACTTCAGCATTTCGCGCAGCGCCACGCGTGCCCGCGGCTGGGGTATTCCGGTGCCGGGCGATCCTGATCAGGTGATTTATGTCTGGTTCGACGCGCTCGGCAATTACATCACGGCGCTCGGTTACGGTGACGACAATCCGCGACTGTCGACATTCTGGCGAGGTGCGGATGCCCGCGAACATGTGATCGGCAAGGGCATCACCCGTTTCCATGCTCTCTACTGGCCGGCGATGCTGCTATCGGTCGGCCTGCCGCTGCCGACCCGCATCTTCGTGCACGGTTACGTCACCGTAGATGGTCGCAAGATCGGCAAATCGGCCGGCAACGCCATCGACCCGGTGCCGCTCGCTGAAGCGCTCGGCGCGGACGCGCTGCGCTATTATCTGCTGCGCCATGTGCGCAGCACGGAAGACGGCGACTTTTCGCAGGCGCGCTTCCGACAGGCCTATCGATCGGAGCTGGCCGGCCAGTTGGGCAATCTGGCGCATCGCATATGCAGCATGATCGAGCGCTATTGCGGTGGCGTGATCCCGCGGGCCTCCATCGAGACCGATGCATCCGCGGCCCTAGCTGCGGCCGGCGCCGGCCTTTCGCAGGCGGTCGCCGACGACATTCAGCGCTTCGATTTCCAGAAGGCGCTGACCCGCATCTGGTCTTTCATCGGCGCCACAAATAAAGTGGTGGCCGACAGCGCGCCTTGGTCGCTGGCCAAGGCGGCGTCGCGGGAGACCGATGCACGCGCGCAACTGGATGCCTGCCTGCATGCGCTTGCACGGGCGTTGGCGCTGATCGGGTCGTGTCTGGCGCCACTGCTTCCGTCGACCAGCGAAAGGTTGCTTGAACGGTTGGGGTTGGACACGGCAACGGTCGATGTCGATCCGGGCGGCCGCCGCATCGCAAACGGCGCAGTGCTGTTTCCGGCCGAGAGGATTTCGGAGCTGCCCGGCGGAACGGGACAGGATGCATGATCCTTTGGACATCGCGACGTTCAACGCCGGCCGAACCGGCCGCCTGGGTCTTTGCCGCCTGCCGGGTCTTGCCGGCCTGCTGGACGACGATCTCGCCGCACTCCGTGCCTGGCTGCCGGATTGTGTCGTCTCGATGACAACGGATCAGGAGATGGGCGCGGCGGCCGCTCCGGCATGATGGTGTTGCGCATGCTGGTGGAGCGCGGCGAACATCCGAAAGACGGCCTCATGCGGCTGCGGCGGGCCCGAGCCGGCGCCGTCGAGACCGACGCGCAACTGCAATGGGCCGCCGATGGCCGCTTCATGCCGTGGAACGTCAACGGCGGCTAATCGACCGGCAGCCCGCTCGGCACGGCCATCGGCCGACCGAGCCGGCCCTTGACGCTTGCCCCGCCGCTCAGCGCCTTGATGAAGGCCACGAGTTGGCCGACTTCGCGGTCGTTCAAGGCGACCGGGACGATGTCGACGGCCGCCCGCACGCGCTGCCGCTCGCGTCGGTCTTGGAGCGCGAGGAAATCCGCCGGAGCAAGTGTGGCACTTTCCGGCAACGCGACATTGCCCGGTTGCCAGCGATCGAAGGCGCCCTGCGGGTCGAGATGATGGCGGATGATGCCCTCGAGACTGGCATAGGCGCCGTTGTGTCCGTAGGGCGCCGTCAGCGCGGCATTGCGCAGGGACGGCGTGCGGAACCGGTAGGCGTCCTCGATCCGATCGGTCTCACCCATGCGGCCGACATCGCGCGGCAGGAGATCGAAGGGCCGGGTGCGGCCGGGTCCGAATTGCGGCAGCGCCAGGGCATGAAAATCCTGGTCGGTGAAAAGCGGACCACTGTGGCAGGTCGCGCAGCGGCCCTTTCCGAAGAAGACCGCCATGCCGAGGCGCGCCTCCTCGGTAAGCGCTCCGGCGTCGCCGGCGAGATAGCGGTCAAACGGGCTGTCGAAGGAACGCCATTCGGAGATGACGAAATCGCCGATCGCATTGGCGATATGGGTGAAGGTGATGTCGGCCGAGCGGTCGACATCCGAAAAGGCGGCGGCGAACAGCGCTTCGTAGCCAGCGGTCGCGCGCACCCGGTCGGCCAATATCGGCCAGACATGGTCGATCCGGTCATTCCGCGCGCCGGCGACGGCATTCTCCTTCGGCCGGCCCGCCATCTCGGTTTGCGAGGTTACCGGAAAGGCCGCCTGGGCCGCGACAATGTGGTTAAGGCCCTTGGGCAGATATTCCTCGGCCGGCGAGTTGAAGCCGTTGCCGTAGAGATCGCCGATGCTGAGACGGCCGTCATGGAACAGCACGCGGATGTCACGATGGCCGAGGTTAAACAACGCCGGCGCGTTGCGCGGGACGCGCCTGTCGATGCGCGTGATCCCCGCGCCGGTTGAACGCGCCATGCCAATGCCCTCGCCGCCCTCGCCGACACCGAGCGGCAGCGCATCGGCGCTGGCGAGATCGTGATGGTGGCACGTGCCGCAGGAGATATTGCGGTTGCCCGAAAGAATTGGATCGTAAAACAGGAGCCGTCCGAGAGCGGCGCGGTTTTCGTCGTGGGGCAGGAAATCGGGCTCGGTGAGAGCCGGTGGCAGGGGCACGCGATCGGCCGATCCGGCCATACCTTGCGCCGAAAACAGGCAGAGTGGCAGCACGACTGGGATCAGCGCACGGAGCCTGCTTGATTTTTGAGACATGGTGTTGTTTTCCATGGTGTTACAAGCTTGCATGGGGATAACAGGCAGCACAAGGATGGGATTGATGGGCTCGAGCTTTTGTCGTGTGGTTCTTCTCGCGCTCGCGCTGGCGGCCACAGCCGCGCCGGCAGCCGCCGATATCGAAGAGGCCCGCGACCTGATGGAGGACAGCCGTTTCGACGAGGCGATGTCGGCGCTGCTGCCCGCTGCGCGTTCGGGCAACGCGGATGCGGAGGAACTGATCGGAGTCATGTATGCCATGGGCCTTGGCGTGCCGCGCGACGATATACGCGCCTTCGAGTGGTATCTGCGCTCCGCGATGAAGGGACATCCGGGCGCGCAATCGGGTGTTGGCTGGTATTACGAGGTGGGACGCGGCATGCCCGCGCCGGACCTGGTGCGCGCCTATCTGTGGTATGTGCTGTCGGCCATCGGCGGCGACCCGGATGCCGCGATCAGTCTGGAGGAGGTGGTCAAGAAGATGACTCCGGAGCAGATCGCTCACGCGCAGATCCTGATCGACGACTACAAGCCGTGGATGTATCCGTTCCGGTAACGCTCGCACCGCGCGCTCACGCCCCGACCGGTTCGGCAAAGCGTTTCAATGCGCCGGTCTTGGGATTGCGGATCGGATCGATCGAATATTGGCAGACATAGGCGCGTCGCGGCCGGCCGGTGGTGTTCGGCCCGGATCGGTGCAGGCTCAGGCTGGAAAAGGCCACCACGGTACCGGCCGAGCAGGTCATGGCGGTGCCGGTCTCCGGCCCGTGATAGCCATTGAGCTCACGGGACTCCTCCAACCACTCATGCGGGTCGAGGTCGGGACTGGCATCGAGGTCGCGCGGCAGCAGATAGACGCAGCCATTGTCCTCGCTGGTGTCGTCCAAAGCGATCCACACGGTCAGATAGGGCCTGTGATCGAAGCCCACATAGGCGCCGTCCTGATGCCAGGCGAAGCTGGCGCCGGATCCGGACCCCTTGACGACGAATTGTTCGTTGAAGAGATAGCCCTTGCTGCCGAGACAAGCCGCGGTGATGGCAGCCACCGTTGCGCCGGTGACGAAGGCAGCAACGTCGGGAAACTCCCTATGCCTATGCGCCAGGAAACGCCGCGCCCTGCCAAGGCCGATCCTGTGCCGGCCATCGCCGCCATCATCGACCGGCTCGTCCAGCAGCGTGTCGCAGGCGGTGCGCAGACTTGTCAGTTCCTCCGCGCCGACGGCGGCCGGAAAGACCGCATATCCTTGCTTTCGAAACATCGTGATTGACACCGACATGGCTATTCCCGCAATCGATCGACGGGTGATCTTAAGCAAAATGGCGGGCCGGGTCATCGGCCCGGCCCGCCTGATCGATCAAGATTCGCCGATGCTGTCCCGCGAAGCCGCGGCGCAAGGGCTACTGGATGTCGAGCATGGCCTTGTCATCAATCTTGGCCTCCGCGCCTGCGGCAGCATCGGCCAGCGCTGTAAATGCGACCTCACCGTTGGGCACATTCTTCTTGAACCAATCATAAACCGGCGCGGCGGCTTCCTTGAAAGCGGCCTTCTGCTCCGGCGTCGGCACATAGAGATCGCCTCCCTCAGACACGAATTCCGCATAGGCCTGGATCGATTTGCGCTTCGGCGACGCGAAGGTCGCCTGTTGCAGTTCGGCAAAACCGTCGACAATCACCCGGCGCATGTCTTCGGGCATCGACATGAAGCGGTCATTGCCCATCCACCACAACGCGCCCATATAGGCGTGGCCATCGAGCGTTACATATTTCAGGCCGGCATCCGGAAATTTCATGCCCATGATGTCGGTAATGCCGTTTTTCGAGCCCTCGACGACACCCGTCTGGAACGACGTAAACAGTTCCGGCCAGGGGATCGGCGTCGGCGATGCGCCCAGGGCCTTGACCAGTTCCTGAGGCAAATCGGCAACCACGGTGCGGATCTTCAAGCCGTCCATGTCGGCCGGCGTCTCGATCCGGCGCTCGGTGTTGGCGAAATTGCGCCATCCGCCGGTATTGCCGATGGCCATCAGCCGGATCGTGCCGCCGGAATCGCCCAGCGCCAGGTCGCGGATCGTGCGGGTGAAAGCCCCTTCCCGCAGAACCTCCTCAGCGATGCGGTCGTCGCGCAGGAGATAGGGCAGATCGAGCACCTGCACATAGGGGAAAATGCCCGAGGCGCCGCCGGACGTGGAAATGTAGATGTCAATCGACCCGTCCGCGATGCCTTGAAGACACTCCGCTCCATTCGAGCACAATTGCGTGCCAATGAAGAGCTCCACCTCGATGGCGCCGTTGGATGCCTTTTCGACATAATCCTTAAAGACGATCAGACCGTCGTAATCCTCATCGTTTTCATTGGAATTGGCTGTGGCGCGCAATTTGTAGTCCGCGGCCTCCGCGCCGGGCACCATCGCGCCGAAAACGGTGGCCGTGGCTGTTACGGATACACCAAGCGCTAGCGCGCCGAGCATGTTTGCGGTTTTCCTCAAGAACATCGATTACCTCCCTCGATGTGGACTGCATTCCCAAGTCTTATATAAGATATAAGATTGACGACGAACAAAGGCTTGTCAAGAACGGCCGCCGCCGCTCGGTTCCACCATGTGAAACTCATGGACGCACGCCCCTATTTGATGAAACCAAAGAACTGCGGCACCGCCATCGAGATCGCCGGGACATAGGTGATCAGGAAAATCACCAGGATCTCGACCGCCAGGAACGGCAGGATGGTGCGGGCGATCGTCTCCACCTTGACGCCCGACACGCTGGAGGCCACGAACAACACCAGCCCCATGGGCGGCGTCGCCAGCCCGACGGTGAGGTTGACGCTCATGATAATGGCGAAATGCACCGGATGCACGCCGAGCGACGTGAAGATCGGGGCAAGGATCGGCCCGAGAATGATGATGGCGGGCCCCGCGTCCAGAAACATGCCGACAATGAACAGAAGCACATTGATCAGAAACAGAAGCAGCAGCGGGTTTTCCGACAGGCTGAGGATGAAGGCGGCCAGGATCTCCGGCGCATGGCTCAGGCTGACGACGGTCTTGAAGGCCATCGCCGCGCCGACCAGAAGCAGCACCACCGACGTCGTCAGGGCCGCTTTCGTCACCACCTTCGGCACGTCAGACCAGGTCATGGTGCGCAGAATGAACATGCTGACGACAAAGGCGTAGACCACGGCGACGGCGGCCGCCTCCGTCGGGGTGAAGACGCCGCCGAGTATACCGCCGAGGATGATGACCGGCGTCAGCAGCGGAAAGAAGGCGCGCAGCGAGGCCTGCCCACGCTCCGCCAGCGTGGCGCGCGGGGCCGCCGGTGGAAAATCGTGCGACCGCGCCATGATGTTGGTCACGGCCATCAGTCCGACGCCGACCAGAATGCCCGGCACGATGCCGGCAAGGAACAGCGCCGCGACCGATTCACCCATCACATACGCATAGATGATCATGATGCCCGACGGCGGAATGATCGGTCCGATGACCGACGAGGCGGCGGTGATCGCGGCCGCGAATTTGCGCGAATAACCGTTCTTTTCCATCGCCGGAATGAGCATCGAACCCAGCGCCGAGGTATCGGCCACCGCCGAACCGGAGAGACCGGCAAACAACATCGAGGACAGGATGTTGACCTGCGCCAGTCCGCCGCGCACATGGCCGATCAGCGCCTGGCTGAACTCGACGATGCGCAGGGTGATGCCACCGCGGTTCATCAGTTCTCCGGCCAGCATGAAGAACGGAATGGCCATCAGCGGGAAGGAGTCCATGCCCGTATAGACATTGCGGTAGAGCAGCGCGATGTCGCGCTCCTGACCGTTGAGCCACAACAACAGACCGGGCGCCGCCAGAAGGCCGAAAAACGCCGGCAGGCCGATCATCAGGAAGATCAGAAACAGGGGCAGAAACAAAAACAGCATGGGTCTACTCCGCCGTAATGACCTGATTGTCGTCGTCGAACGGGATTTCCCGCGACGGATCGATCAGCCCGGCAATGGCCTTCAGTGACAGTTCGATATTGACCAGGATCATCAAGGCGATGCCGACCGGCATGGACATGTACATCCAGGCAAGCTTCACGCGCACCAGCCCGAGTCCGAACATCTCCAGCGGCAGTTTCAACGTGCTGGAGGCAAACAGCCAGCCGGAATTGACATGTCTGAGGCCGAGTTGCAGGCCGATGACGAGCACCAGCAGGCTGACCAGCAGAAGGAAAAGCGTCAGCACCTGCGCCAGCACCGCCGGCAGCGCATCCTTGACCAGATCGATGGAGACGAAGCCGCCCCATCGATAGGCGCTGGGCGCGATCAGCCCGGTCATCCAGAGCATCAGGAACCGCGATGCCTCATCGGGCCAGGGCAGCGCGTTGTTGAGCACGTAACGGAAAAACACCTGCAGCACGATGACGACGACCATCAGTATCATCGCCACCCAGGCAATGTTCCGGCCGATGCGCAACAGCCACGTATTGACCCAGGCCAGCGGCCTTAGGAGTGCAAAGATGACAGCCATGTTCCTCCCCGCCAGACGTGACAACGGCACCGCAACTGTCCTCCCGCGGTCCGCTGTCCGGAGTCTTATATAAGATATAAAAAGGACCTATTCCGGCGCGCCTGTCAAGCCGCGCCGCCAATCAGTCTCTGGAAAAGACATAGTCCGTCGCCTGTACGAGCCGTTCACCGGGGCGCAGGACGGCATTCGGAAAATGATCGTGATTGGGCGCGTCGGGCCAGATCTGGGCCTCCAGGCAGAGGCCTGCAAAAGGACCGTAAAGCCGTCCATCGAGCCCCGGGACCGGCGTATCGATCTTGAAACCGCAATAGAATTGCAGGCCGGGTTCGCTCGTCGCAACAGCCATTGCGACGCCCGACTCCGCACTGTGCACATGCGCGACGGGCCGCTTCGGCACGCGTGTGTCCGAAAGACAATAATTGTGATCGTAGAGGAACGGGCGGCCGTCGATTTCGAGGCGGATCGGCCGCGGAGTGCGGAAATCGAACGGCGTGCCGGCCACCGCCGCCACCTCGCCCGTCGGGATCTGCGCGTCATCCACCGGCAGATAATGGTCGGCGACAATCGCCAGTTCGTGATCCAGGATATCGGCGCCGCCGTCCAGGTTGAAATAGCTGTGATGGGCCATGTTGCAGATGGTCGGCCGTTCGGTCTCCGCCTCATGCAGCACGGACAGCACGCCGTCCGGTTGCAGATGATAGGTGCAAGCGATCCGACAGGCGCCGGAATAGCCCATATGGCCGTCCGGGTCGTCGATCTCGAACCGCACCCGATCAGCCTCCAACGCGGCGATGCGCCAGACGCGCTTGCCGATACCGGCCGCACCGCCATGCAGATGATGCGCGCCATCCTGGTTGCGGTCGAGCTGGTGGACTGTTCCGTCGAGAACGAAGCGGCCGCCGCCGATGCGGTTGGCGAAGCGGCCGGGCGTCGCGCCGAAATAGGGCGAATGCCGCTCGTAATCGGCCAGACCTTCGAAACCCAGAACCAGGGGCGGCGCGTGGCCGGCAAGCCGCAGATCCTGCAGCGTCGCGCCCCAACTGATACAGCCGGCGGTCAGCCCGCCACCCGCGATCTCGACCCGGTGAACTGTCTCGCCGCGCTCGGTGCTGCCGAAAACCGTGGCCGCCATCACCGCGACAGCTCCCGCGTCGCCGCCTCGAGGCCGGCCAGCGTCAGCGGAAACATCCGATCGGAAAAGATCTCGCGGATGAGACCGATCGAATGGGTATAGCGCCAGTGCTTTTGCGGCGTCGGGTTGAGCCACACCGTCTTCGGAAACTGGTCGAGCAGACGCTGAAGCCAGACCTGACCGGCCTCGGCGTTCCAATGCTCCACAGCGCCCCCCGGATAGACGACCTCATAGGGGCTCATGGCCGCGTCGCCGACGAAGATCACGCGGTAATCGGAACCATAGGTGCGCAACACCTCATAGGTCGGCATGGTCTCGCTGTGGCGACGACGGTTGTCCTTCCAAACGCCCTCATAGAGGCAATTGTGGAAATAGTAATATTCCATATGTTTGAACTCGGAGCGGACCGCGGAGAACAATTCCTCGACGACTCTGACATGTCCGTCCATGGAACCGCCGACGTCGAAAAACATCAACAGTTTTATAGCGTTATGCCGTTCAGGCCGTGTCTGGACGTCGAGATAGCCATGTTCGGCAGTGGACCGGATCGTGCCGGCAAGGTCGAATTCCTCCTCGGCGCCGGCGCGCACCCAGCGCCGCAACCTTTTCAGCGCGACCTTGATGTTGCGCGTGCCGAGTTCGACCGAATCGTCGAAATTGCGGAATTCGCGTTTGTCCCAGACCTTGACCGCCCGCTTATGCCGACTGTCCTTCTGGCCAATGCGGATACCTTCCGGATTGTAGCCATAGGCGCCGAAGGGCGAGGTGCCGGCCGTGCCAATCCACTTGTTGCCGCCCTGATGCCGGCCCTTCTGTTCTTCGAGCCGCCGGCGCAGCGTTTCCATCAGCTTGTCGAAGCCGCCGAGGCTGTCGACCAGAGCCTTTTCCTCGTCGGTCAGGTGCTTTTCCGCCAGCCGCTCCAGCCATTCGTGCGGCAGTTCCGTCACGTCGACGCCGCCCTCGCCATGGACCGCTTCGACCCCCTTGAAGACGCTCGAGAAGACCTGATCGAACCGGTCGATATGGCGCTCGTCCTTCACCAGCGCCGCGCGCGCCAGATAGTAGAAGCCCTCGACGTCAAACGGCACCAGCTCCGCGTCCATGCCCTCCAGAAGCGTCAGATATTCGCGCAGCGAGACCGGGACCCTGGCGGCTTTCAGCTCGAGAAAAAACGGAATGAACATCGTGGCGATCCATCTGTCCAGGAAGCCGGGTCATCAGACCAGCCGGCACGACCGAGGTCAATGGCACGGCCCGCCGTTATCGGCTTTCGCCGATTTTTTGCAGGTCGAACGGCGTGGTCTGGTAGATCGTGTTGATCCAGTTGCCGAACAGCAGATGGGCATGGCTGCGCCAGCGGTTCTGCGGTTCGGTTTCGGGATTGTCGTCGGGAAAATAATTGTGCGGGATATGGATCGGCTTTCCCTGGCCGATATCCCGCCAATACTCCTCCGACAGAGAAAAGGAATCATATTCGATATGGTTGAAGATGTAGAGGCGGTTGCAATAGGCCTCATGCACCAGACAGACACCGGTCTCGTCGGATTTCATCAGCACTTCCAAACCCGATACCGGATCGATATCGCCATCGCGAACCTCCGTCCAGCGTGACACGGGGATCTGAAAATCGTCCGAAAAACCATTGAGATAAGGCGAACTCGGCTTCAGATTGTGGTGCCGGTAGACGCCGAAGGCCTTTTTCTTCAGCGTGTATTTCGGCACGCCGTGATAATGATGGATCGCCGCCATCGCGCCCCAACACACATTCATGGTCGAATGGACATTGCTCGTCGTCCAGTCGAGGATCCGCTCCATTTCGTGCCAGTAGGCCACTTCCTCGAATTCCAGCAATTCGATCGGCGCGCCGGTGATCACAAAGCCGTCGAATTTGCGGTGCCGCACCTCCTCCCAGGTTTCGTAGAAGGCGAGCAGATGTTCCTCCGGCGTGTTTTTGGCCTTGTGCTGGCCGATGCGCACCAGCGACAGCTCGACCTGCAGCGGTGTTGCGCCGATCAGTCGGGCGATCTGCAGTTCCGTGCGAATCTTGTTCGGCATCAGATTGAGCAGACCGATCTGCAGCGGCCGGATATCCTGACGGATGGCCGCGGTCTCCGTCATCACCGTCACGCCCTCTTCTTGGAGCGTTTTTCGAGCGGGAAGCTGGTCTGGAATCTTGATGGGCATGGTACTGACAGGTCGTGACTGTATCGAGGAGAGGTTCAGGCGCCGTCGCGCCTGGCCATGAAGGCCAGCCTCTCAAACATGTGCACGTCCTGTTCGTTCTTCAGCAAGGCGCCGTGCAGCCTCGGCAGAGCGTTGACGGCGCTGCCGCGCAGATCCGCGGGCTCGACGTCGTCGGACACCAAAAGGCGGATCCAATCGAGCGCTTCGGATGTCGACGGCTTCTTTTTCAGCCCCGGCACGTCGCGGATCTCATAAAACTGCGCCAGCGCGGCACGCACTAGGTCCTGCTTGATGCCGGGATAGTGCACGTCGACGATGCGGTGCAGCGTCTCGGCATCCGGGAACCTGATGTAATGAAAGAAGCACCGGCGCAGAAACGCGTCAGGCAGTTCCTTTTCATTGTTCGACGTGATGATCACCACCGGCCGATGCACCGCACGAACGGTCTCGCCGGTCTCGTAGACGAAGAACTCCATCTTATCGAGTTCCTGCAGGAGGTCGTTGGGGAATTCGATATCCGCCTTATCGATCTCGTCGATCAGCAGCACAACCTTCCGGTCGGAGGCGAAAGCATCCCACAGCTTGCCGCGTTTGATGTAGTTGCGCACATCATTGACCCGCCCGTCGCCGAGCTGGCTGTCGCGCAATCGCGACACGGCGTCGTATTCGTAGAGACCCTGCTGCGCCTTGGTGGTCGATTTGATGTGCCACTCGATCAGATCGAGGCCGAGCGCTGCGGCGACCTGTTTGGCAAGCTCGGTCTTTCCCGTGCCCGGCTCGCCCTTGACCAACAGCGGCCGTTCCAGCGTGATCGCCGCGTTGACGGCCACCGTCAGATCCTTTTCGGCAATATAGGCCTGCGTGCCTTCAAATCGCATCGGACTCAATCTCTCAACTCGTGTGCGCGCGGGACATTAGTCGCTGTCTCCGCCAAATGGAAGCATTTCCCTCTTACGGACCTATTGAGCGCCTTCCAGCGACTCGCGCAGCATTTCCAACTCAAGCCATTCTTCTTCCATGCGTTCGAGCGACGCACGCAAATCGGCAAGCGACCGGGCGGCCCGGTTGAACCCGTCAGGATCGCTGACGAAGAAATCGGGATCCGCCATTTTCGCCTCCAGCGCGGCGATCTTTTCCTCCGCCTCACTGATCTTGCCCGGCAATGTCTCCAGCGCGAACTTCTGCTTATACGACAGCTTCCCGGTGTTGCCGGCGCCCTTTCTGGCCTGGGGCCTGGCGGCGGCCTTCTTTCGGTCGGACCGGGCGGCGACGGCGCCGCGCTGCGTTTGCATGTCGCTGTAGCCGCCGGCATAGCGCAGCCAGTGCCCATCCGGCCGCTCCGGATCGGCCGGCGCCAGCACCGACGTCACGGTGCGATCGAGGAAATCGCGGTCGTGGCTGACCAGGATCGCCGTTCCGGCGAAACCGGCAATCACCTCCTCCAGCAGGTCCAGTGTCTCCATATCCAGATCATTGGTCGGCTCGTCGAGCACCATCAGATTGGCCGGACGCGCCAGATTGCGCGCCAGGATCAGCCGCGCCCGCTCGCCGCCGGACAACTCACGGATCGGCGTGCGGGCCTGTTCCGGCTGGAACAGAAACTCCTTCATATAGCCCGTCACGTGGCGCTGGCGGCCATCGACCGGCAGCATGTCGCCACGCCCGCCGGTCAGGAAGTGCTGCAGCGTCTCGTCGGGATCGAGCTCTTGCCGCTGCTGATCCAGCGTGACCATCTCCAGATTGGCGCCGAGCCGCACCGTGCCGCTGTCCGGCGCCAGCGTGCCGGTCAACAGTTTCAGAAGCGTCGTCTTGCCGGCGCCATTGGGGCCGATAAGGCCGATGCGGTCGCCGCGCTGCACACGGATCGAGAAAGCGTCGACGATTGGCCGGCCATCAAAGGCCTTGCAGACCGTCTTGGCTTCGATCGCCAGTTTGCCGGAATCACGGCTGTCGGACGTCTTTGCATCGATCGTGCCCGTCGGTCCGCGGTGGTCGCGATAGCGGGCGCGCATCGCATGCAGTTCGCCGAGCCGGCGGACATTGCGCTTGCGCCGGGCCGTCACACCATAGCGCAGCCAGTGTTCCTCGCGCTGGATCGCCCGCGCGAGCTTGTGCTGGGTGCGCGCCTCCTCGTCGAGGATCGCGTCGCGCCAGGATTCGAAAGCGGCGAACCCCTTGTCGAGCCGCCGCACCGTACCGCGATCCAGCCACAATGTGGCGCGGGCGATCGCGTCGAGGAAACGCCGGTCGTGGGAGATCAGGACGATGGCGCTTTTCGAGCGCTGCAATTCGCCTTCGAGCCACTCGATGGTGGGCAGGTCGAGATGGTTGGTCGGTTCGTCGAGCAACAGGATGTCGGGTTGCGGTGCCAGCACACGGGCAAGTGCCGCACGGCGCCCTTCGCCGCCGGACAGCAGGCGCGGATCGGCATCGCCGTCAAGTCCCAGATGGTCGAGCAGATAGCGCACCCGATGCGGGTCGTCTCCCGGCCCGAGGCCGGCGTCGGCAAAAGCGCGCACGGTGAGATGGCGGCCGAAATCCGGCGCCTGTTCGAGATAACGGATCGTCACCGACGGATGCCGAAACACCTCCCCGGCCTGGGGCTCGACCAGACCGGCGGCGATTTTCAACAGCGTCGATTTGCTGGACCCGTTGCGGCCGACGAGACACAGCCGTTCGCCGGGCTCCACCTGAAAAGCAGCCCGTTCGAGCAGCGGATCGCCGCCGAATGTCAGACTGATATCGTCGAGCTTGAGGATCGGCGGCGCCATCGCTTAACGCGCACCCGACAGATCGAACGGACGCGCCAGCAGCAACGCCGTGCCCGATTGCAGCGTGATCGTCACCTCGCCTTCGACGACATTGGACAGCGTCCTCGACGAGCCGAAGGCAAGATCGAAACGGTCGAGCGGATAGCGGGCGCCTTCGATCGTAAGCCCCGTGACGTCGGTGAAATTCAGGATCGAGAACAGACTGGCCGGCGGCAGGTCGAAGGATTGACGGCCCGGGGCAAGCGGCCGCGCCTCCTCCTCGCCGGAGGTCAGCAGGATGTCCACCCCGCGCGCATGCAGGGCGCAGGCGCTGACCATATGAAGCAACGCATGGTCGCTACGCTCGCCGGCCAGGGCGCCAGCCATCACGATACGGCCCGCGCCACGCCGCAGCGCTTCCTCCACTGCCAATTCGCCGTCGGTGAGGTTCTTGGCGGCCGGGCAAGGCATCCGCTCGATGCTATGCCAGTCACGGCGTAAGGCGTCCGGCGAGGAATCGAAATCACCGACCCAAAGCTCCGGTTTCAGGCCCAGATAGCGGGCATGGCGCATGCCACCATCGGCAGCGATGATGCGGGCGCCGCGGATCTGCCGCGACAAGCGCTCGGTCTTGCGCAGATCCCCGCCAAGCAGGATCAAAAAAGGCTCTTCGGCGCTCATGATGCGAAGCACATAGCAGCTTTTGGAGGACTTGCCAGCGCCGGCCGCGGGATTTATGACAGAGGATGCTCTAACGGGGTGCACACCATGCATGGTGTGCTGAGAGGCTTGTCCAACCCGAAGAACCTGATCCGGTTTGTACCGGCGGAGGGATTAGAGGCCAGTTCAGCGCCTTTTTCCCGAAAACACATGCAACAGGAGGCGCTTCATGTCTTTGCACAGATCCTTTTTGGCCACCGGCGCGGTTTTGACCGTCCTGGCCACCACGACGGCGATGGCCGGCGACAAGACGCTGACCATCTACACCTATGACAGTTTCGTGTCCGAATGGGGCCCGGGTCCGGTCGTCAAACAGGCCTTCGAGGCCGAATGCGACTGCACACTTGAATGGGTCGGCATCGCCGACGGCGTCGCCCTGCTCAACCGCCTGAGGCTGGAGGGCGAAAACACCAAGGCCGACATCGTCCTTGGCCTCGACACCAATCTCATCGCCGACGCCAAGGCGACCGGCCTGTTCGAGCCGAGCGACATCGATCTGTCCAATGTCGATGTGCCGGGCGGCTGGTCGGACGACGTCTTTGTGCCCTACGATTACGGCTATTTCGCCTTCGTCTATGATAGCGATGTCGTCAAGAACCCGCCGAACAGCATGCAGGAACTGATCGACGGCGATCCGTCCGAGAAGATCGCGATTCAGGATCCGCGCAACTCGACGCCGGGCCTCGGCCTGCTGTTGTGGATGAAAGCCATCTATAGCGACGCGGCGACCGAGGCTTGGACCAGGCTGAACGACCGCATCCTGACCGTCACGCCGGGCTGGTCGGAATCCTATGGTCTGTTCACCGCCGGCGAAGTGCCGATGGTGCTGTCCTACACCACGTCGCCGGCCTATCATATGATTGCGGAGGATACGGATCGCTACCGGGCAGCGGCCTTCGACGAAGGCCATTACATGCAAATCGAGGTTGCCGGTGTGGTGGCCGGATCGGAGGAGAGGGCGCTGGCGCGGCAGTTTCTCAGCTTCATGACCGGCCCCGGTTTCCAGAACGCCATCCCGACCACCAACTGGATGTTTCCCGCCGGCGCCGTTTCCGAACCGTTGCCGGCCGCTTTCGACACCCTGGTGCAACCGGACGAGACGCTGCTCTTCTCGCCCGAAGAGGTGCAGGAAAACCGCAAGGCCTGGGTCGACGAGTGGCTATCGGTCATGAGCCGGTAGCGCTGTGACCGCCTCGTGCTGAGCGCCAGGCAAAGGGCGGGCAGCGTTGCCGCCGGGACGGCGGTTCTCGGCGGCCTGGCCCTGGTGATCGGCGCCGCCGTCGCCGCACTGCTGTTTGCCGCCGTGGACACGGCCGGAGACGACTCGCCGCTATACGATTCCTATCTCTGGCGCGTCACTCGCTTCACCCTGCTGCAGGCGGCACTCTCCACCGTGCTGTCGGTCGGTCTTGCCATACCGCTCGCCCGGGCGATCGCCCGGCGGCAGCGTTTTTTCGGCCGTGACTGGCTGATCAGTCTCCTGGCCGTACCGATCGGCCTACCGCCTATCGTCGCCGCGCTGGGACTGATCGATATCTGGGGCCGGCAGGGCATCGTCAACCGAACGCTGCATTGGCTGGGTCTCGCCGAACCGCTATCGATCTACGGGCTCGCCGGCATTCTGCTCGCCCACGTCTTTTTCAACCTGCCGCTGGCGACGCGGCTGCTGCTGGCCCAGCTCGACCGGGTGCCGGCCGAATATTGGCGCAACGCCGATCAACTTGGGCTTGGATCGCGGGCGGTGTTCGGCCTGATCGAGTGGCCGTTCATGCGCAGCCACATCGCCGGAATCGCCGGCCTTGTTTTCATGCTGTGCGTGACCAGCTTCACCCTGGTTCTGCTGCTCGGCGGCGGTCCGGCGGCGACGACGATCGAGGTCGCCATCTACCAGGCCCTGCGTTTCGATTTCGATCCGCCGCGCGCGGTCTCGCTCGCCGTCATGCAATTGCTGCTGACATCGGTTCTCCTGGCTCTGCTGGCGCTGTTCGGCAGACCGCCGGAGGAAGGCGCGACGCTTGGTCAGCCGATCCGGCGGTCGCAAGACCGACGTCCGTTCTCCCGCGTTGCCGATTTCGGCCTGATCGGCATCGCCGCGCTGTTTTTGCTGTCGCCGCTCGTTTCGGTCGCCCTGGCCGGGCTGGCGGCCGACCTGCCGCGCCTGCTCGGCGAACCGATCGTCTGGCGCGCCATAACCACAAGCCTCGGCATCGCGGTCTGTGCGGCCGGGCTGTCGGTGACGGCAGCGCTGGTGCTGGTGCGCGCACGCCACGCGACACTGCCGTTGGCACCGACACGGCTATGGGCCCGACTGTTTCGCGTCTCGGCGACGGCCGCCTCCAGTCTGGTTCTGCTGGTGCCGCCGATCGTGCTTGGCGCCGGATGGTTCGTGCTGCTCAGGAGCCATGTGGATGTTTTCGCGCTGGCGCCGATCCTGGTGATCGTCGTCAACGCCATCATGGCCCTGCCTTTCGTGATGCGCGTCCTCGAACCCGCCCATGTGACGCATATGGCGCGGACCGAACGTTTGAGCATCGCGCTCGGGTTGACCGGCATGCGCCGTCTCGTACTGGTCGACTGGCCGGGTTTGAGGCGTGGTTTCCTGCTGGCGACCGCTTTCGCGATGGCGCTCTCCCTCGGCGATCTCGGCGCCATCGCCCTGTTCGGCAGCCAGGACGTGATCACCCTGCCCTATCTCCTGCTGCAGCGCATGGGCAGCTACCGTACCGACGACGCGGCAGGGCTCGCTTTCCTGCTCGGGCTGGTCTGCCTTATGCTCATGGTTTTCGCCGGCCGGGACGGATCGCGCGGGCAGTGGTCGCGATGACCGGCCAGACCGTCACCCTCGACCATGTGGCTTTCGCCTATCCGGGCGACTCGATGGTTTTCGACGTCGCGCTTGAAGGCGGCACGATCACCGCCATCATCGGCCCATCGGGCGGCGGCAAATCGACGCTTTTGAACCTGATTGCCGGTTTCGAAACGCCCACGGAAGGGCGCGTTCTGATCGGTGACCGGGACGTGACGGCGCTCAGCCCCGTCGACCGGCCGGTCTCCATGGTGTTTCAGGAAAACAATTTGTTTTCGCATCTGACGGTGGAAACCAATATCGGTCTCGGCATTCGGCCGCATATTCGCCGGCGGCCGCAGGACCGGGAGGTTATCGCCTCAGCGCTGCAACGGGTGGGGCTCGCCGGGTTCGAACACAGGCTGCCGGGCTCGCTTTCGGGCGGCGAACGCCAGAGGGTCGCCATCGCACGCGCCCTGGTGCGGCGCAAACCGGTGCTGCTGCTCGATGAGCCGTTTGCCGCACTTGGGCCACGATTGCGCCGTGATATGCTGGCGTTGATTCGGCAGTTGCAGACCGAGACCGGTATGACGATCGGGCTGGTCACGCATCAGCCCGAAGAAGCAACCGCCATTGCCGGCCGGATCGTCTTTATCGATGCCGGCAAAACGGTGGCCGAGGGCGCCGCGCAGGGCTTCTTCGCGCGCAGCGATGTGCCCGGACTTGAGGACTATCTCGGCCGGCGCGACAAGCCCGATCTGGGGCTACACGGCCGCGGTGAAATCGGCTAGAACCGGCTTAGGGATAGTGCCACACGCTGCCCATGCCGTCAGATTCTGTTTGACAAGGTACACGACCGATCACAAACGCCGATATCCATCACGGGCCGCCGCGGGCGGCCAAAAGGCATGGTTTCGCCTTACGGGGGCCAGGAGCGAAGGCGATCATGGTCGCCGCGCTGCTGTCGCTCGGCCTTGCCGGGTGCCGGACCCTGCTCGACCCCACCTATTCTTCATCCGTCGGCCCGTCGAACACACCGCAAACGGTTGCCGAACTGGAGAAAGACGACCCGCGGGCCCGCCTTGGCGCGCGCGAGCACCCGCGCATTGTCGCCAGCTATGGCGGCGAGTTCAACGATCCCAGGGTGGAGCGTCAGTTGGCGCGCATCGTCGGCGCGCTGACACTGGTGTCGGAGAATCCGAAACAGACCTATCGGATCACCATTCTCAATTCGCCGGCGGTCAACGCCTTTGCGCTGCCGGGCGGCTATCTCTATATCACCCGCGGTCTGCTGGCGCTCGCCAATGATTCGTCCGAGGTCGCCGCGGTCATCGCCCATGAGATGGCCCATGTGACCGCCAATCACGGCCTGCAACGCAAACAGCGCGAGGAGGCCGCGGTCATCGCCAGCCAGGTGGCAGCCGAGGTCCTGTCCAGCCGGATCGCCGGACAGCAGGCCCTGGCACGCAGCAGGCTGCGGCTCGCCGCCTTTTCGCGCCAGCAGGAACTGGAAGCCGACGTGATCGGCATCCGCATGCTCGGCCGGGCCGGTTTCGACGCCTACGCCGCACCGCGTTTCCTGCGATCGATGGGGGCCTACAGCCGCTTCCAGGCCCATGAATCCGACAACGATCCGACCCTCGATTTCCTGTCGACCCATCCCGATGCGCCGAAACGGCTGGAACTCGCCATCCGCGAGGCCAGCGCCTTCGGCCCGCCCGGCACGGGCACGCGCGACCGAGACGCCTATCTGCAAAGCATCAGCGGCCTTCTTTACGGCGACAGCCCGAATGAAGGCTATGTCCGCGGCCGGACGTTCCTGCATCCCAATTTGGGCATCCGCTTTTCCGTTCCCACCGGCTTTCGCATCGACAACACCGCGCAGGCGGTCTTGGCGACCGGCCCGGGCGACTTGGCGATCCGTTTCGACGGTGTGCCCAACCGGCGGCGGATGAGTCTGGATGACTATCTGTCAAGCGGCTGGGTCACCGGACTCGATCCGACATCGGTGGAGGATATCCGTATTGGCGATCTGGAGGCGGCCAAGGCCCGCGCCTCGGCCGGCGAATGGGATTTCGACGTCACCGTCATCCGTCTGGGCAACCGCATTTACCGCATCCTGACGGCGGCGCCGTTGGGCAGCGGACGCCTGGAGGCCACCGCCAACGAAGTGCGCGACTCGTTTCGCGAGATGACCCCGGCGGAGATCGCCGGGCTACAACCGCTGCGCATCGAAGTTTTGACGTCGGCGTCCGGCGACACCGAACGGTCTTTGGCGAGCCGCATGCGCGGCACCGATCGACGGCTCGAACTGTTCCGCCTGCTCAATGCGCTCGAGCCGGGTCAAACCGTGGCCGCCGGCACGGAGGTCAAGATCGTCACAGATCGTTAGATCTCTTAAAGATCGATCAAAGCGATCCTATATGCTGGTGATTGCGGGCGCGTCTTTTTCCAGCGCCATTTTGAGCTTCTGCAGCGCCCGATTTTCGATTTGGCGAACCCGTTCCTTGGAGATGCCGAGGCTGCTACCGAGCGCCTCCAGCGTCGCACCGTCTTCGCTCAGCCGTCTTTCGCGGATGATGCGCACTTCGCGGGGATTGAGCTTCTCCAGCGCGGACTTGATCCATTCGGAGCGGCGTTCCTCATCGATTATGATGCTGACCTGCTCGTCCGGCAAAGGCTCCTCGCTTTTGAGGAATTCGATGCGATCCGAGCCGGGGGCCTCCGAATCGGAAACCGGCGCATTAAGCGACGTATCGGATCCCGATAGCCGGGCATCCATGACCGCAACATCCTTGACGTTAACGCCGACCGCTATCGCTATTTCCTCGTGGATCAAGCTCTCTGGAACGTGCGCGTTGCTGCGCCACAATTTGGCTCGCAGCCGGCGCAGATTGAAAAACAGCGCCTTCTGCGCCGAGCTTGTGCCGCCGCGCACGATCGACCAATTGCGCAGAATGTAATCCTGGATCGATGCGCGGATCCACCAGGTGGCATAGGTTGAGAAACGCACCTCGCGCTCCGGCTCGAACCGTGCGGCCGCCTCCAGCAGGCCGACATGCCCTTCCTGGATCAGATCGCTCATCGGCAATCCGAAATTCTTGAATTTCGCAGCCATGGAAATCACCAGCCGCATATGGGCGGTGGCGATTTTGTTCAGCGCCTCCTGGTCTTTGTTCTCTTTCCAGCTGACGGCAAGCTCGTGTTCTTCCTCACGATCCAGATATGGGGCCGACATCGCGGCCCTGATGAGATTATGTCCGGCACGAATTTCGCTCATGTCGATCTCCCGGTCGGACCCTCGTTGAAGGTCGCAGACTTGAACGTCGCCTGAAACCGTTCGACGACGTCATGCCCGACATTATGGCGGGCAATTGCGGTTTCATTACGTAACAATCGTGTGTATGGATCACCGCGCTGACAAGGAAACGCAGTGTTCAGTGTTTGGAACCAATCGTTCCGAAATCGTTTCAAACGAGCCGGAACGACAAAAACCCGGCTTTTGACCGGGTTTTTGCGCTAAATCGCCGACGGTTTAACGGTTTTTGACAGCTGTTCACATTCCGGTGAAGTGGCCAAATTTCAAGCGGCCGCCTCCTGACGATCGCCTTCGCCCGCCGCGTCGTCATCATCCGCCGCCCGGCCGCGCTTGGGGCCCTTGTTCAGATTAACCTCGATCAACCGAATCGCTTCCGTTTCCGACAATTTGTTGACTGCGGCGATCTCACGGGCCATGCGGTCGAGCGCGGCTTCGTAGAGTTGGCGCTCGGAATAGGACTGCTCCGGCTGGTTGTCGGCGCGATAGAGATCACGCACGACTTCGGCAATCGAGATCAGGTCTCCAGAATTGATTTTCGCGTCGTACTCCTGAGCGCGCCGGGACCACATGGTGCGCTTGATGCGCGCGCGGCCCTGCACGACCTTGAGCGCGCGATCGACGAAATCGCCTTCGGCAAGTTTGCGCATGCCGATGGAAGACGCTTTCGCGACCGGCACTTTAAGGCGCATCTTGTCCTTGTCGAAATCGATCACGAAAAGCTCGAGCTTGTGGCCGGCCACTTCCTGCTCTTCGATCGCCACGATCTGACCCACGCCATGGGCCGGATAGACGATATACTCGTTCGTCTTGAAACCCTGGCGCTGAGAAGACTTTTTCTGCTGGGTTGTCATTCTTTCTTCATACTCCCTTTTACAGACCCGGAGACTGGCCGGGTTGGGCATCGGAACGCGCAAAGACCGTCATTGATCTTGACCGCAACGCGGTGGCCGGCACCCATTCGATGGATTGCACACAAAAACACGCAACATCCGGCCACAATCCGACAGCGGTATACCTACGCTGCTGTCACAAAAGATCGGTTTCGCGGGGATATTATTCTTCCGTGGTCATGGCAATCGTGGCAGGCCAACGGGACCGGCCACTGGTCAGTTTTTCACCAATAACACAAAAAACCGCGGGAATCAAATATTTGCTGCAGGTGCACAGTGCTTACGCACCGTTTCTGCGTTACTCCGTGGATTTCCTGTGAAATCCGAAAACACGCATTTACCGCCACCCAAATGATATAGGAATGCGGATGCCGGCTTTGAAGAGGCGCTAGTCGCCTTCACCGCCTTCCGGCGAGAAGTATTTCTCGAACTTGCCCTCCATGCCGTCGAATTCTTCGGCATTCTCCATAGGGTCCCGCTTGATCGTGACGTTCGGCCATCTATCGGCATACTCGGTGTTGATCCGCAGCCATTTGTCGAGCCCGGGTTCGGTATCGGGCTTGATGGCTTCGGCCGGACATTCCGGCTCGCAGACACCGCAATCAATGCACTCATCGGGGTGAATCACCAGCATATTCTCCCCCTCATAAAAGCAGTCGACCGGACAGACTTCCACACAGTCCAGATATTTGCACTTAATGCAATTTTCAGTGACAATGTAGGTCATACAAGGCTCCGGTCGGTCTTTGACGGCATATCGCTTTGCGATCAGGTAGCGGCTTTGATTTCCGTTGGCAAGGCCACCTCGCGCGCGCCCAATCAGTGCCATCGTCTCGAACAGACCGTCGAGGAAATCCATTCTATTTTCGCGGCGCGGCGCGCGGAGTTTCTGCTGCGGAAGCGCCTGCGGCGGCAACGATGACAGGTCATGGGCCGATTTGCCGCAGCAGATGCCTCATGCATCTGGTGACTGCCATTTGTCGAGCTGGCGGCGTTGCCGCTTCGTCGGCCGGCCGGCGCCCGTCGAACGCGCCGGATGCGATGCGCCGAATGCCTGCGCATCTGGCCGCGGCGGCGGGCTCAGATCCTCATATAGTTCAACCGCTTCCCGCGACGGCCCTCGCCGCTGCCCGGGCCGCACCACCCTCAGCACCCTTATGCGTCGATCCAGCGTGATCGTCAGCACGTCGCCGGCGGATATCTGACGGCTCGCCTGGTCGATCTTGGCGCTGTTGACACGCACGCGGCCGGATTGGGCGAGCTTGGCCGCCAACGTTCGCGATTTCACGATCCGGGCAAAAAACAGCCATTTGTCGATGCGCTGCCTGCCGTCCGCTTCAACCATGCTACTTGCCCAGGCGCTCCTTCAGCGCGGCGAGTTTGGCAAAAGGGGAATCGGGATCGATAGGCTTTTCGCGTTTCGGCGACCGCGCGGATTGGCGCGCCCCGTCAGGTCCGCTCTTTCGAGGCTTGTGCTGCTTGCCTTTGAAGCCGCCCTTGCCTTTGCCGCCGGCCCTTTTTTCACTGTCGCGACGGTCAGCGCCCCGGACGGCATCTGGGGCGTTGCGCTGACGCGGCGAACGCTGTTGCCGCGCCCCGCGGGGCGCCACAGCAGAACCGGCTTCGGTTCCTCTGCCTCACCGGCGGCCGCCGTATTGTCGGCAACCGGCGGCGAAGTCCCATCGGACCGGTCAGCCACACTTGTTTCATCGGTGGCCACCGGTGTTACCGGCGGTGTAGCGAGGGTCTCCGTGTTTGCGTCGGCCGTTTCGGCTACGGTTTTGTCCTCCGACTTGACACCGGCGCGCGGCCGCAGCCGCCGGGTTTCGGTTTTCGTCGGCTTTTGCGACTTATCGTCATCGGACTCGCCGGCCGTCTCATCCGCCGTCGCTTCCGGCTGTCTGGCGTCGAGCGCGGCCAGATGCTCCGCCGCCGCTTCCGCTGAAACCTGTTCACATCGATAGCCGAGCCCTTTCAGGATCTCCTCGATATCATCCTGGGTCGCGCCGAGAATCGACAGCATGGCCGGTGTTGTGACGAAACGCCGCCCGTCATAGGCGCCTTCCGGCCGCGAACCGTTCTCCGGCTTCCATTGCAGCGTCGGGCGGATCAGATCGGCAAGGCGCTCGAGAATATCGATACGCACCGCGCGCTTGCCGAGGAAGCGGAAGCCCGCCAGCCTGTAGAAATCGCGCTCGAAGGACGGGTCGGTGACAACCGAGGTCCGGCCCACCGCCAGCGCGCTGGTGATCTCGCCGTAGCCGGACTTGTCGAACGCATCATGACGTAGCGCCCATAGGAGTGTGATCATCTCGGCCGGCGCCGGCTTCAACAGCGCCGGCATGAAGACATGATAGGCGCCGAAGCGCACGCCATACCGGCGCAGGGAACCGCGCGCCTCCTGATCGAGCGCTTTGACGTCCTCGGCCACGTCGCGGCGGAACAGAACGCCGAGGCCCTCAACCAGACGGAAGGCCAGCCCCTTGGCGAGCCCTTCCAGATCATCCGCATGGGCCAGGTCGTCGAGCGGCTTCAGGACCGTCGCGACATAATGGTTGACGAAACGCTGCAACCGCGCCGTCACCACGTCCTTCGCCTGCTCGGACAATTGCGCGTCGGCAAGCAGGACCGTGCCCGGACGCAGGATTTCGTCGCCGCTGGTCAGTTTCGCGACAGGATCGCCGAGCCAGCGCAGCAAGCCGTCCGAACCGAGCGCGAAATCGCCGTTGCCGGAGGCGTGAAGCCGGGCGGCGCGGGCCTCGAACTCGAGCGCCAGCGATTTCTGAGCCGCGGCCAGGACCGCTTTGGCATCTGGCCCTTCGGCGCTCGAATCCGGCGTAAAGCGGAATCCCGACAATTGTCCGACATGATGTCCCTCGACAAAGACATCGCCATCAACACCGATTTCAGCTTCAAGCATCGCGTTTTCTCTCAACCGCTTCATGAGCACAGATGTCCTGCGGTCAACGAAGCGTTTCGTCAACCTTTCATGCAACGCGTCCGACAGACGATCTTCAATTTCGCGCGTCTTTTCGCGCCAGTGTGACGGATGTGCAAGCCATCCGGGTCGGTGCGACGCATAGGTCCAGGTCCTGATCTGCGAGATGCGCGCCGACAACGTGTCGATGTCGCCATCGGTGCGATCAGCCCGCCGCACCTGTTCGGCCACGTAGTCCTCGCGCACCGCTCCGTGCCGCATGATATCGCCGTAGATAGCGGCGATGATCTCTGCATGCTGGGCCGGCGTGATGCGGCGATAGTCCGGCAGGGCGCAGACGTCCCAAAGCAGCGCCACGTCCTGTGGCGTGCCGGCGAGGTCGTCGATCTCGCCGCCACGCGCCAGGGTCTCGAGTGCCCGCTGATCGACCGCCGGCAGTGCCCGGGTCAGGCCGGCGACGGCGGGCGCTGCGTCAAGGCTTGCACGGAGCGCGGCGATGGACGCGAAGTCGAGCTTCTTGCTGCGCCATTGCAGGACCTTCGCCGGTTGAAAGGTGTGACCTTCGATGCGTTCGACCAACTCCTCGTCCAGCGGGGCGACACGGCCGGTCACGCCGAAGGTGCCGTCGCTCGTGTGGCGGCCGGCGCGGCCGGCGATCTGCGCGAATTCCGGCGGGCTGAGCCGGCGAAACTGAAAGCCGTCGAATTTGCGTTCCTGTGCGAAGGCGACGTGGTCGACATCCAGGTTGAGCCCCATGCCGATCGCGTCGGTCGCCACCAGATAGTCGATATCGCCGGACTGGTAGAGCGCGACCTGCGCATTGCGCGTGCGCGGGCTCAGCGCGCCGAGCACCACCGCCGCGCCGCCGCGCTGGCGCCGGATCAGTTCGGCGACCGCATAGACCTCGTCGGCGGAAAACGCGACAACGGCCGAACGCCGGGGCAGCCGGGTGATCTTCTTCGATCCGGCATAGGCGAGATGCGACAGGCGCGGCCGCGAGACCACCGTCAATCCGGGCAACAGCGCCTCCAGGATGCCGCGCATCGTCGCCGCGCCGAGAAGCAGCGTTTCCTCGCGGCCGCGCAGATGCAGCAGCCGGTCGGTGAAGACATGCCCGCGCTCCAGGTCGGTGGCCAGTTGCACCTCGTCGATGGCAACGAAGGCGGCATCGGTCTCGCGCGGCATCGCCTCGACGGTGCATACGGAGTAGCGCGCGTCAGGCGGCCCGATCTTCTCCTCGCCCGTCACGAGCGCGACGTTCTCGGGGCCCACCCGGGTGGTGATGCGTTCATAGACCTCACGGGCGAGCAGCCGCAGCGGCAGTCCGATCACGCCGCTGCCATGCGCCACCATGCGTTCGATGGCGTAATGCGTCTTGCCGGTATTGGTCGGCCCGAGCACGGCCACGACACCGCGGCCGCTGAAGATCATCGGTTCGTTTTGGGAAGGAGATGTCAGCATCGAAGAGGGGCCGCTTCCGATTGATGATCGCGTGAATCGTGCAGGTCCGATAACACGCACCCATGGCGTTTTATATGGTTCATATGATGGTCGTCGTTAAGATTTGGAACAGGGATGGAACGAATCGGCGACGAATCACTGACTCGCGCTGATTCAGGGTTTGTTCACGGCAAGATATGCCACCTTTAAACACCGGCAACACTAGATGCTGAATCATCGGATGAGCGCCCGTCATTGTCGATTCGTTCGCCGGATAAGTGTATTCACACTGCATGCAGGCTCGCACGAAATTCGGAAAGGCACATCTAACGCCTTGTTATAAAACCATAAACCGGGCCGGCGTGTGCCGAAGCATCGGATGGGACCGACACATGGCCCTTTCGTCGACCAAAAGCGGAACGAATCGGCGACGAATCGCTGACAACGGCATGTTCTTTTTACGTTCACCCCAAAATCTAGCGGTTGCGCGGCTGCCGACTACCAGCGTTCTCCGCCGGACGGACCGGCGGAAAACGCTTCGCGACCGGCCGCGTTAACCTTTTCCAGAGGGTTGCGTTAACCTTTTCGCCGTCGCGACGCGGCGGCCGGAAACGGACCGCCGGCGCATCAAGCGGCGGCGGCGCGTTGTGCAACCGTCAACGAATGGCGGCGACCTCTGCCGTCAGACGAAAACCTCTGCCGTCAGACGAAAAACTGACCGCCATTGACCGAAACGGTCGAGCCGGTGATGAAGCCGGCATCGTCGGACGCCAGGAACACGACACAGCGTGCCACCTCTTCCGGCTCGCCGAGGCGACCGACCGGGATCTGCGGCAGGATGCGCTTGTTCAGCACCTCTTCGGGCACCGCGCGCACCATTTCGGTGCCGATATAACCGGGGCAGACAGCGTTGACCGTGATGCCCTTGAACGCGCCTTCCTGGGCCAGCGCCTTGGTCAGACCGAGATCGCCGGCCTTCGACGCCGAGTAATTGACCTGTCCCATCTGGCCCTTCTGGCCGTTGATCGACGAAATGGTGATGACGCGACCGAAGCCGCGCTCACGCATGCCGGGCCAGATCGGATGGGTCATATTGAAAACACCGGTCAGATTGGTGTCGATCACCGCACTCCACTGTTCCGGCGTCATCTTGTGGAACATCGCGTCGCGGGTGATGCCGGCGTTGTTGACCAACACCTCCACCGGGCCCAGATCCGCCTCGACCCGGGCGATGCCGTCGACGCAGGCCTCATAGCTCGCCACATCCCATTTATAAACGCCGATACCGGTTTCTTCCTTGAAGGCGTTGGCCTTTTCGTCATTGCCGGCATAGCTCGCGGCAACGGCGTATCCGGCATCTTTGAGGGCGATGGAAATCGCGGCGCCGATGCCGCGCGTTCCACCGGTAACAAGTGCAACTCTGCTCATGGGGAACCTCCCGATTTGTTATGAAACGGGCGGCGGCAGGCCGCCCGGAATGGTGGTCAGGGGCGTTCGACGCACATGGCGACGCCCATGCCGCCGCCGATGCACAGGGTGGCGAGACCCCGCTTGACGTCACGACGGCGCATTTCGAACAGCAAGGTGTTCAACACGCGGGCGCCCGAGGCGCCGATTGGGTGACCGATGGCGATTGCGCCGCCATTGACGTTGACGATCTCCGTATCCCAGCCAAGATCCTTGTTGACGGCGCATGCCTGAGCTGCAAAGGCCTCATTGGCCTCGACAAGCTCGAGATCGTCGACCGTCCAGCCGGCTTTCTCCAGCGCCCTTCGGGAGGCGGGGATCGGGCCGGTCCCCATGATCTGCGGATCGACGCCGGCGGTCGCCCAGGAAACGATCTTGGCCATGGGCGTAATGCCGCGCTTCTGCGCCTCCGCTTCGGTCATCAGCACAACGGCTGCGGCGCCGTCATTGATCCCGGAGGCATTGGCGGCCGTCACGGTCCCGTCCTTGCTGAAAGCCGGCCGCAATTTGCTCATCTGATCGAGCGATGCGCCGTGGCGGATATATTCGTCCTGGTCGACGACGATTTCGGCTTTTCGGGTCTTGACCGTGACCGGAACGATCTCGTCGGCGAAACGGCCGGCCTTCTGCGCGGCCTCCGCCTTGTTCTGCGAGGAGACGGCGAAGACATCCTGCTCCTCGCGGGTGAGCTGCCATCTTTCGGCGATGTTTTCGGCCGTGTTGCCCATATGATAGCCGTAAAAGGCATCCGTCAGCCCGTCTTTGATCATCGAGTCGATCATCTTCATGTCGCCCATCTTGTGGCCGGCGCGTAGATTTGCGCAGTGCGGCGCCATCGACATGGACTCCTGCCCGCCGGCGACGATGATGTCGGCATCGCCGGTTGCGATCTGCTGCATGCCGACGGCAACGGCGCGCAGACCCGATCCGCATAGCTGGTTGAGGCCCCAGGCGGTCGCCTCCTGCGGCACGCCGGCCGCCATGGCGGCCTGGCGCGCCGGGTTCTGGCCCTCGGCCGCCGTCAGGATCTGCCCCATGATCACTTCGTCGACATCGGCCGGATCGACACTGGCGCGTTCGAGGGCGCCGGTGATGGCGGTGGCGCCCAGTTCATGCGCCGGCACGTTGGCGAAGGCGCCGTTGAAGGAACCGACGGGGGTTCGCGCGGCGCTGGCAATAACGATGGTAGGATTGCTCATTCGTCTTCTCTGAATCTCGAATTGACGTTCAGGATGATGTCCGTTTCGAAAGTGAAACAGCTTGCATCGGAAGTCAAACGCACATGCAGCATGGCTGCCATTCCCGACCGATTGCAACCGCTGTTTATAGGAGCCGCGCGCATCGCCGCAATGCACAATTGGTGTTATTTAGTGCTATACTTTTGGGCGCACGCGTGCTCATCATGGGCGCCGGACCGGCAAACTGTCGGTAAAAAAGCGCCATTGCCTGCAGGGAGGTCATCCGGATGGCCAAAAAAGACGGTCAAACCATCATCAAGAAATATGCCAACCGGCGGCTCTACAACACCGGCACAAGCACCTATGTGACGCTTGACGACCTCGCCCTGATGGTCAAGGACGGCGATGATTTCGTCGTTCTGGATGCCAAATCAGGCGAGGACATCACCCATTCCGTCCTCACCCAGATCATTTTCGAGCAGGAATCGAAAACCGGCAATACATTGCTTCCGGTGTCCTTCCTGCGCCAGTTGATTTCCTTCTACGGCGACCAGATGCAAATGCTGGTTCCCGGCTATCTGGAGCATTCCATGAGCGCCTTCACCGCGCAGCAGGACCAGATGCGCGAACAGATCACGAAAGCGTTCGGCGAAACACAGATGGGCCGCAACATGCAGGTTCCGATGCAGCTCATGGAAGAGCAGGTGCGGCGCAACACGGAACTGCTACAGCAGACGATGCAGATGTTCTCGCCCTTCGCCGGCAAGGCACAGGCTGCGGAAAGCGACAACGCGAAGGCCGAAAACAAGGACCTGAAAGAACTGAAAGAGCAGCTGCGCGCGCTTCAGGACAAGATCGATTCCCTGGCCAAATAGGTCTCTCTCTCAAACAGTATCGCGGCTCACCCGGGACGCGCCCTGCGGCGCCAGCACCGGCACATAAACGCGCCGGGAGGCCCGCTCGGCCACCGGCAAGCCCTGATAGAGGCGCTTTTGCGCCTCGACGATGACCACACCGGCAAGAAACGGCCAGTAACGCCGTCCCAGACGTTCGAAAGTGCGTGCCAGACGTTGGACCGCCTTGTGTTTCGACGGCGGGAACAGCAGTGCTTCAGCAAAGGCGCCGGGGGTGAAATTCGCCTCCCGCAGCAGGCCGGTGAGCTGATTGCGGGAATAGGGCCGGCCGGAGCCGAAGGGCGTGTGTTCAAGCCGCGCCCAGACGCCACGCCGGTTGGGGACGACGACCACGAGCCGGCCGCCGGGCGCCAGCACCCGCCAGGCTTCCATCAGCGTCTCGCGCGGATTTTCGGCATATTCGAGCGCATGCACCATCAACACCCGGTCCAGGGTGGCATCCGACAGCGGCAGTTCCTCGTCCAACACCAGCGCGGTGCAGGACGCTTCCTGCGCCGGCCAGTTCACCGCACCCTGTGCTGCCAACATGAAAGCGAAGCTGCGCTCCGCATCGGTGCGGAACCGGTCGAGATAGGGCACGGCATAACCCAGCCCCATCAGCCGCTCGGATGGCAGCGACGTCCACACCGACGACAGGGCCATGGTAATCGACCGTTGGGCGAGAGCACCCAGGCGGCTGTGGTAGAACTGGCGAAGGTCGACGATGTCGGTGTGCATGGACTTCATTTAGGATCGGTCGGCACATGTTTGAACCATACCGGCCGTCCTTGCGGCAAGCCCATTTCGCCAGCCCGCGACTTACTGTAGGCTGATGTAAAATCCGGGAGGGCGATGTGACCACGCTGCAGATCGAACAGTTTAACTGCCGCACCGACAATTTCGGTGTGTTGATCCACGACACAGAGACCGGCGCGACCGCCTCGATCGACGCGCCGGAGGAAAATCCGATCCTCGACGTCCTGGAACAAAGGGGCTGGCAGCTTACTCACATTCTGTGCACGCATCATCACATGGATCATGTCGCTGCCAATCGGGCGCTAAAAGAGAAGTTCGGCGTCACGATCATCGGACCGCGGGACGAGGCCGACAAGATACCGGGCATCGACATCGCAGTCGGTGACGGCGACCATTTCAAATTCGAGGAATTTGACGTCGATGTGATCGCCACGCCCGGCCACACGCTCGGCCACATCTGTTATTACCTGCCCGGCGCCGAGACCGCTTTTGTCGGCGACACGCTGTTTGCGATGGGATGCGGCCGGATTTTCGAGGGCACGGCGCAGCAGATGTATCACTCGCTGCAGAAATTGGCGGCGCTGCCGGAAGACACCGTGGTCTATTGCGGCCACGAATATACTGAGGCCAACACGCAATTCGCGCTGACCATCGACCCCGGAAACCAGCAGCTCGTGCAGCGGGCGGCCGATGTCAACGCGCTGCGGGCGACCGGCAAGCCGACCCTGCCGACGAGTATCGGCCTGGAGGAGGTCACCAATCCGTTTTTGCGCACCGACGATCCGGCGATCCGTCATCTGCTCGGCATGGAGGATGACAGCGACGAGGCGGTCTTTGCCGAAATCCGCCGGCGCAAGGATGTCTTCTAACGTCTCATAACAAGGCAAGCGCCGACAACGCGACCAGCAGATGCCCGGTATAGAAAAGCAGCCAGAAGGCAAGCGGCCATGGCGCGGTGGGCGCCGACCGCCCTACCAGGATCGCCGCGGGCAAGGCGGCCAGCGCCAGCAGGACAGCGCCTGTGGCAAGCGCGACAAGCGGCGTCGCCAGCATCAGCACGGCGGCTGCGGCCGCAAGCAGCGCGTAGGCGGCAGCCGGAACGCGCAGCCCGGCATCACCGACGCGGCCGGTTCCACGCAGCCACCAAAACGCGACCGCAGGCAGGGCGACGGCCGGCAGGATCCGGACGGGCTCCGACAGAAACAACACGCCATTGACGGCCGGAAACACGAGCACGGCATAGAGCAAATGCCCGGCGGCCAGAAGCGACAGGCCGATGCGCGCCGCGGTGAGGTCGTCCTGGACCAGGAACGCGTCTCCGGCGGCGAAAACCAGGAGCGCGCCCGTCAGAAGCAAGGGACCGTCCATCAGCACCGACAGCACAGCCAGCAGCGCGACGGCTACGGTCCGCGCGCCGGTGCGGCGCGCCGAGGGCGGCCGATGGCTGAGGAACAGCGACAGAAACGCCGCGGCAAAAGACATCAGAACAGTGCCGAATGGCGGTGAATCGAAACCGTATTGCAACAACGTCATCGCCCATCATCCCTGCGGGCGCGGCTGCGGCCTGCGCCCCAGCAGATCTTTGGCGGCAAGCGCTGCGCCGCCGGTGATCAGCAGGCAGGCGAGCGCGATGCGCCAATCTGCGCGACCGACGCCGGAGGCAATCAGAATAAGGGTCGACAACAACGGCGCCGCGTAGCTTGTCGCGCCCAGAATCTGGATATTGCCGTGTTTGACGCCATAGTCCCAGGCATAGAAAGCCGCACCCACCGGCAGCAGGCCGAGGCCGGCGACCGCCAGCCACTCGCCGGTGCCCTGCGGCCAGACCGTTTGTTCCAGCATCAGGTGGCAGAACAGCGCCAGCAGCGCGGTTGCCGCGCAGAACCCGGTCACGATATCGGTCGGCACCGCGCCGAAACGCCGTGACAGGAGGGAATAGGCCGACCATGTGACGGCGCAGACCAGCGCCGCGCCATAGCCGAGAAGAAAACGATCGTCGAACGCCAGACCGTTCCGGGACACGATGAGCACCGTTCCGATCAGTCCGGCAACAGCGCCGGCGATATGATGCCATCCCAGCTTTTCGCCGGGCAACAGCGCCGATCCGACGACGATCAGCAGCGGCCATAGATAGGCGATCAGCCCGGCCTCCACCGCCGGCGCATTGCGCAGCGCGGTGAAATAGAAAAAATGATAACCGAACAGTCCGAGCACACCGATGAGCCACACCTTCAGCGGCTGGCGCAGGGCACGCAGCCGTGCCGGCCGCACCACGATCAGCGCAGTGCCCACGCCGGTCCCGATAGTAAAGCACATCGCCGCGAGTTGAAACGGCGGCACCCGCCCTGACGACGCGGTGAGCAGCGCCAGAAGCGACCACATGATGATTGCGCTAAATCCGATCAGTGTCGCCCGCATCGCACCGCCCATGACTGTCTGGGCTCCACGCCCGGCTTCGCCCTATCTAACCCGTCCGGCGCTGGCACGCCAGATCGGCCGTCCACCTCCCGTCGCGCGGACCGAATGCTTCCCCTGGGCCCCTTGACGGCCAAGTCGCCTGGGACTATAGAACCGCGACTTTTCAATGACAGGCCTGAACGCTGCGGCCGGGGCACGGCACCGGACATGCATTGCAATCGGCCGACAGAACCGAAGGTAAAACACCATGTCCCGCAGTTGCGAATTGACCGGCAAGGCCGTCCAGTCGGGCAACAATGTGAGCCACGCCAACAACCGGACACGCCGCAAGTTCCGGCCGAATCTGTGCCACGTGACGCTGATTTCTGACGCGCTCGGCCAGCGCTACCGGCTGCGCGTTTCGGCGGCGGCGCTCAGGACCGTTGAACATCGCGGCGGCCTGGATGCTTTCCTGATCAAGGCCAATGAGCGCGATCTATCGATGCGCGCGCGCCTGCTGAAGCGGCAGATCGCGAAGAAACTGAACGAAGCCACGGCGGCCTGAGCGCAGGCCGGCATTCTTGTGGTCGGTTGACCCGCATCGGCGGAAAACGACCTCGCTGGTGGCATCACCCAGGATAAAAAAATGCAACAATCGAATATGACGATCGAGGCGCCACGCGCCAACGGATATTTCTTCCTCTTTCTGGCGCTGATGGCCGCCGTGGTGGTCGCCTCGAATGTGCTCGTCCAGTATCCGGTCCGTTATGTGCTCGGTCCGCTGATCCTTGAGGACCTGCTGACCTGGGGCGCCTTCACCTATCCGGTTGCCTTTCTGGTGACCGATCTGTGCAACCGCACATTCGGCCCGGCCAAGGCCCGCATCGTGGTGATCCTCGGCTTCATTCTCGCCGTCGGTATCTCGATCTATGCCGCGACACCGCGCATCGCCATCGCCTCCGGGTCTGCTTTCCTTGCCGCCCAACTGTTCGACGTCGCCGTCTTCAACCGGCTACGCCATGCTCACTGGTGGCGGGCGCCCTTGATATCGTCCGTGCTCGGGTCGGTGCTCGACACGTTGCTGTTTTTCTCGATGGCCTTCGCCGCGAGCTTCGCGGTTCTCGGACCGAACGATCCGTTCGCCATCGAGGCGGCCCCCTTTCTCGGTGCTTTCGCAACGGAAGTGCCACGCTGGATGTCCTGGGCCATTGGCGACCTGATGGTCAAAGTGATCGTCGCGCTCGGCCTGCTGCTGCCCTACCGGCTGGTCATTCCGTTCTTTCAGCCGCAGCGCGCCGTCGCCTGAGCGGCGACGATCAACGGTCGTCAAACCGGAATTCAAGCAGCAGCGTGCGCTGCAGCAGCGAATGGTTGTCGTCCGACACCAGGAGCATGCGCATCGTGCCGTCGGTCGCCCGATAGACCTCGATGCTTTCCATATTGTCGATCTGATAGCGGCCATCGACATCCAAAAGCACTTGGCCGTCAACCGTCTGGCCCGGGCGGATGTCGGCGCCACGAATGCGCCGGATCCGCATCCCGACACCGCGCGCGGGCGAAAACCGTCGCTCCAGCAGCAATAGGTCGCCATTCGGCAGAAACGTGCCATCGGTGACATCGAACGGCGGATGGCGGCGCACGAAAAACACACCCGGTTCCGCACCGCGAACGATCGCCGCGAAGAGATCGCCGGCCGGGTTGAGGCTCCTCTCGCTGACGACGATGGCTGCTCCGTCGAGCGGCGTGCCGGATGGCGCGACAGCGACCGTTTCCATACCGCGGTTTCGGCGGAATTCGTGGCGCGGAATGGGATGCGGAACCCGCAACAACGGGGCGGCCGCCGGAACGCCTGATAATGAAAAGACCTCGATGCGGTGATCCCGCTCAAAGCTCACCAGCACCTCGTCGCCATCGACGGCGAGGCCCTCGGCATCGACAGCGTAGCGCGACTGCACGACCGCGCCATCGGCGGCGCGCAGTGCGGTGATCGTCGCCCCTTCCACGCCGGTGAGGCGCCCCTCGGCATCGCGCACAAGACGGCCGGTCACCCAATAGCCGCTATCGCTGACAGCGAGGAAACGCTCGCCGTCTGCAAGCAGGCGAAAGGCCGACAGACCGCCGAAGGCCGCGTTCTGCGAAGACAGGTGCAGGCCACCCATATAGTCGAAGGGGCCGAACCGCGTCGCACCGGAACCGAGCCTGAAGGTCGGGATCGACCAGGCATCCATCTCCAGCGTCCGGACATCGCCATCCCGATCCGCGGCGGCGGCCGGCGCACATCCGAAAGCAATAGCAACGACAAACAGGATGACGCGCCCGCGCCAGGTGCTATCCGGCACGCCGAAAACCGCCATCGCCGCGCGCGGTTTCCTCCTCGAACAACGCGACGAGCTGTTCCGTCATCGCGCCGGCCAGTTCCTCGGCGTCGACAATGGTGACGGCGCGCCGATAATAGCGCGTCACGTCATGACCGATGCCGATCGCCAGCAACTCTATCGGCGACCGCGTTTCGATCTCCTCGATCACCGCGCGTAGATGCCGTTCCAGATAGTTGCCCGGATTGACCGACAGGGTGGAATCGTCCACCGGCGCGCCGTCGGAGATCATCATCAGAATGCGCCGCTGTTCGGGGCGGCCGAGCAGCCGATTATGCGCCCATATCAGCGCTTCCCCGTCGATGTTCTCCTTCAGAAGGCCTTCGCGCATCATCAGGCCGAGATTGCGGCGGGCGCGACGCCAGGGCGCATCGGCCGATTTGTAAATAATGTGCCGCAGATCGTTGAGGCGGCCGGGCGTTGCAGGTTTGCCGTCAGCCAGCCATTTTTCGCGCGACTGGCCGCCCTTCCAGGCCTTGGTGGTAAAGCCCAGGATCTCGACCTTCACGCCGCAGCACTCGAGTGTGCGCGCCAGAATGTCGGTGCAGGTCGCCGCGACGGTGATCGGCCGACCGCGCATCGAGCCGGAATTATCGATCAGCAGGGTGACGACTGTGTCGCGGAAATTGGTGTCGCGCTCCATCTTGAAGGACAGCGGCTGCATCGGATCGATGATCAGGCGCACCAGCCGCGCCGAATCCAGATAACCTTCCTCCAGGTCGAATTCCCAGGCACGGTTCTGCTGCGCCATCAGCCGGCGCTGAAGGCGGTTGGCCAGCCGCCCGACGACACCTTGCAGATGCGACAATTGCTTGTCGAGAAAACCGCGCAGGCGGTCGAGTTCGGCCTCTTCGCACAGATCCTCCGATGCCACCACCTCATCGAACTCCGTCGTGTAGACGGTGTAGTCGACTTTCTGGGACAGATCGTCGAAGGGTGTGTTCGGCCGGCGCGTCTCGCCCGGCGTCTCGGCATCCTCGTCCTGGTCGTCGAGCATGTCCTCGTCGGATATCTCCGCCCCGTCCATCTCGCCGTCATCCATCTGCTCGTCGGCGGTCTCGTTGTCCTCCGCCGGAGCGGCTTCCGAGCCGGCCTCCTCCTCGGAATTCTGTTCGCTCTCCTCGTCCGATCGCGGCTGGTCGTCGTCGCTTGTCTCGTCCTGCTGATCCGACTGATCGATATCGTCGCCGAGCTCCTCGGCGACCTCCATATGGGCCAGCATCTCGCGCACCAGGCGGGCGAAGCCCTGCTGATCCTCCAGGACCTCGCCGAGATGTTCCATGTCCGGGCCGGCCTTTTCCTCGATCCAGCCGCGCCAGAGATCGACGACGGCGCCGGCGCTCTCCGGTGTCGGCTGACCAGTGAGCTTCTCGCGCACCAGAAGCGCCAGCGCCTCGTGCAGAGGCGCCTGTTCACGCGCGGTAATGCCCTGGTAGTTGGCCTTGGCGCAGCGCTCGTTGAGCACGGCGTTCAGATTGTCGGCCACACCGGTCATCCGGTTGGCGCCGATGGCGTCGATACGCGCCTGCTCGACCGCGTCGAAGATCGCCCGCGCGTCGTCGCCCTGCGGCGCCATGGCATTGTGGATCGCATCGTCGTGGCGGGCCTTGCGCAGCGCCAGCGAATCCCCGACGCCGCGAGTGATCGACAGATCCTTCCGGTTCGGCCGCTTCGGCAGATCCGGCAGGCGCATGCGTTCGCCGGCAAGCCCCGGCCGGTCATTGGCGAAGACCACTTCGAGCTCGTGATCGCTGGCGATCGCGCGCACGCAGCCGGCGAGCGCGCGTTTGAACGGCTCGGTGTCGACCGGCGCGGACGGCCGCGCTCTCGAATTGTCTCGCGGGGCTGCCATGTGCGCGGCTGCCTTATGCGTCGAGAACGATATTGGCGGCGCTCTCCTTCAGTTCCTCGCCGAAGGCGCGCTGATATTGCTCGGCCACAAGGGAGCGCTCCAACTCGTCGCATTTGTTGAGGAAGGTGAGCCGAAAGGCGAAGGAGAGATCGCCGAAAATCTCGGCGTTCTCCGCCCAGGTGATGACTGTGCGCGGGCTCATGACGGTCGACAGATCGCCATTGATGAAGGCCGCCCGGGTCATGTCCGCGACGCGGACCATCTTGGAGATGGCGTCGCGCCCCTCCTCGCTGTCGAAGCTCTTGACCTTGGCGAGCACGATATTGACCTCGTTGTCGTGCGGCAGATAGTTCAGCGTCGTGACGATGGACCAGCGGTCCATCTGTGCCTGATTGATCTGCTGGGTGCCGTGATAGAGGCCGGTCGTATCGCCGAGTCCAACGGTGTTGGCTGTGGCGAACAGCCGAAAGGCCGGATGCGGCCTGATCACCCGGCTCTGCTCAAGCAGGGTCAACCGGCCGGACGATTCCAGCACGCGTTGAATAACGAACATCACATCCGGACGACCGGCATCATATTCGTCGAACACCAGCGCGATGTTGTGCTGATAGGCCCAGGGCAGGATGCCGTCCCTGAACTCGGTGACCTGCTTGCCGTCCTTGAGCACGATGGCGTCCTTGCCGACAAGGTCGATGCGGCTGACATGGCTGTCGAGATTGACCCGCACGCAGGGCCAGTTCAGGCGCGCGGCCACCTGTTCGATATGGGTCGACTTGCCGGTGCCATGATAGCCCGAGACCATGACACGGCGATTATGCGCAAACCCGGCCAGAATGGCCCGCGTCGTGCCGACGTTGAACAGATAGTTCGGATCCAGATCCGGCACATAGGCATCCGGCTGGGAGAAGGCCGGCACCACCAGATCGGAGTCGATGCCGAATGCGTCGCGAACGGAAACCGTGGTGTCGGGCAAATCCGATATGTCGAGGTCAATCTTGTTCATTACGTCTCCAACGCGGCCTTGCGGCCGTCCTGCGCTTTGCGAACAGGCCTCAGCGAAGCCGAAGGATCCGGACCGTGATTCCGTCCGGATCGGGCATGCTCTAACAGAAACCGGACTGCTTTAACAATTGATAGGCCTGAATGACAGCGCGAAAACGCTCCTCGGAGCCGCGATCGCCGCCATTGGCGTCCGGATGATGCTGCTTGACCAGTTCCTTATAGCGCATCTTGATGTCCATGGAGGTCGCATCGACGCCGAGCCCCATCGTATCGAAAGCCTTTACTTCCAACGATTTGAGCTTGCGCTTGCGCGGCTGCGGCTGGCCGGCATTGGCGCGTTCGTTCAGCAGTCGGAACGGATCGCGCATATTGGCATAGGCAGCCGCGCTGCCCGACCGCGCGGTCGAGTGCTGCGGATTGGCCCTGGCCGCCTTGTTGACGCCGACGGTCCAGGTCGGTCGGTGGCCCGTCAACGCCTCTTTCTGATAGCGCGCGATCTCGCTGTCGGAGAGGCCGGAAAAATAATTGTAGCCCTTGTTGTATTCCCGCACATGATCGACGCAGAACAGGAAATACTCGCCTTCCGCGTCGCGGCCCACCGGAGCGCGGAATTCGCCTTTCTTGTTGCATCCGTCCCATTGACAGACCGGCGCCTCGGTCTTGGATTTCGCACCGGTCTTGCCCTTTCGTTTCGACGAACGGATGCTGTCAAAATATTTCGAATCCAGTTTCATATTGCTCAATCATGATGTGCGGCGCTTACGCGAACAAGGATTGACTTGCTGCGCTTTGCCCCATTATCGGAGACTGGCGAGAACGCAACGACCGGTGGCCTCGTCCCCGCCTCGAACTCGGGCGCAGTACCATATCAGGATTATGCTCTGATGACAGACCAAACTTTGACGATGACGGCGCGTATCACGGAAAAACTGCGGTCCGCACTGTCGCCCGAGCGCCTCGAAATCATCAACGAAAGCCATCTCCACGCCGGTCACCGGGAGGCCTTCGACGGCACCGGCGAAACGCATTTTCGCGTGCGAATCGTCGCCGGCGCCTTTTCCGGCATGCCGCGTCTGCAGCGCCACCGCACCATCAACGATCTGCTTGAGGCGGAGCTGCACGACGGCGTGCATGCCTTGGCAATTGAACCGGCAGCACCCGGCGAATCAATCCGCTGGTAGACGGCGTCGCCCGGGGTGCCGATAAAGCGCGTTTTCGGCGCTCACCGGCTTGATGCGAAGCTTGGTGATTCGGTTTTTCTGTCGCTTCATCACAATGAAGCGCTTGCCGTGATAGGTGAACGCCTGCCGCTCCTCCGGAATGATCTGCGACTCGTGGATCACCAGACCGGCGATAGTGGTCGCCTCCTCGTCGGGAAGATCCCAGTCGAGCGCGCGGTTGAGATCGCGAATCGGCACATTGCCGTCGACCACGACGGAGCCGTCGGCCTCCTGAACGACGCCCTGGATGTCGAGATCGTGCTCGTCGGAAATATCGCCGACGATTTCCTCTAAAATATCCTCCAGCGTCACCAGTCCCTCAACCTCGCCATATTCGTCGACGACGACGGCAAAATGGGCCTTGCGGCGCAGAAAGGCGCTCAACTGGTCCTTCAGATTGGTGGTGTCCGGCACGAACCAGGGCTTCTGTGCGGTTTTGACGACATCGATCGTCTTGTGTTCCGTGTTGCCGCCCGCAAGCGCCCTCAACACATCCTTGGCATGAATAACGCCGATGATGTTGTCGGTCTGGCCGCGCCAGACGGGCATGCGGGTATAGGGGCTTTCCAGGATCTGCCTGACGACGACCTCCGGGTCCTCGTCGGCGTTGATCATGCGCATCGACGTGCGGTGCACCATGATATCGGACACTTCCAGTTCACCGAGATCGAGCACGCCGCCGAGACGGTCGCGATCGGCCTTGATGACGGATCCCTCGCGGTGCAGCAGGTCGACGGCGCCACGAAGCTCCTCATGCGCGGACAGCATGGAGGCGTCGGTCGAGAATTCGACGCCGAGCGTGTTGAGGATCTTGCGCACGAGCCAGTTGACGCCCGTCGACAAAGGGCCGACGACCGCAACGAACAGACTCACCGGGCGCGCCACGGTCATGGCGAAACGATCGGTGGACGTGATCGCCCAGCTCTTCGGCAGCACCTCGGCAAAAACCACCAGCAGCACGGTCATCGCCAAGGTCGCATAGGCGACGCCGGCCTCTCCGAACAGGCCAAGGAACATGCTGGTGGCGAGCGACGAGGCGAGGATATTGACCAGGTTGTTGCCGATCAGCAGTGCGCCGATCAGCCGGTCGCGGCGCTCGATCAGACGCGCGACGATGCCGGCACGCCGCTGCCCGTTGGACTCCAACTGGTGCATGCGGGCCCGCGACGCCGCGGTCAGCGCCGTTTCGGATCCGGAAAAGAAACCGGACAACGCCACCAGGCTCAGAACGACGACGATAATCAGCCAGTATTCGGCAATCATTGTGGGTGTTTTTCCTTTAAGAAGCTCAGGACTTCGGACGGTGGGACATCGTCAGCGAGAAAGGACCGGCCGAGACCGCGGGTCAGCACGAAGGTCAGCTTGCCCCGTTTGACCTTTTTGTCCTGTGCGATGTGGTCCATCAATATATCGGGTGGCGGCAGCACGCCTTCAATATCGCCGATCCGTGTGGGCAGGCCGACGGCGCGAAAGTGCGCCGCAACACGGTGGGCATCGTCCGGGCTTGCCAGATTGAGACGGGCCGAAAACTCATGCGCCAGCACGATGCCGATGGCCACGCCCTCGCCGTGAATCAGCCGACCGCCGTCATAACCGGTCGCCGCCTCTAGCGCATGGCCGAAGGTGTGGCCGAGATTGAGCAGCGCCCGCTGGCCGCTTTCGCGTTCGTCGGCGGCAACGACATCGGCCTTGGCACGGCAGCTTCCGGCGATCGCCTGCACGCGTGCTGTACCGCCGGCGAAAATGTCGCGCCAATGCGCCTCCAGCCACTCGAAAAAGATCGGCCGGTCGATCAGGCCGTATTTGACGACTTCCGCGTAGCCGGCGCGGAACTCGCGCGGCGGCAGCGTGTCGAAAACATCTGTGTCGGCCAGAACCAGTGCCGGCTGGTGGAAGACGCCGACCAGGTTCTTGCCGTGACCGGTATTGATGCCGGTCTTGCCGCCGACCGAGGAATCCACCTGCGCCAGAAGGGATGTTGGCACCTGCACCAAAGACATGCCGCGGCGGACGATGCCGGCCACGAAACCGGCAAGATCGCCGATCACTCCGCCGCCCAGCGCCACCACCGCATCGCCGCGTTCCAGACGCGCGTCCAGCACCGCTTCCGAAGCGGCGATCACATGGTCGAACCGCTTGGTCGTCTCGCCGGCAGGCAGCACGATCATCGTGCTGTCGATGTCGGCGGCAGCGAGCGACCGTTCCAGCGTATCGCCGTAGAGCGCTGCGACATTCTCGTCGCTGATGATCGCAGCACGGATACCCGGCAGCCGCATCGCGACTTCGGCGCCGGCACGGCCGATGAGCCCCGGCCCGATCTGAATGTCATAGCTGCGCGCGCCCAGTGCGACGGTGACACGTGCCTGTTCACACGATCCGGTTTCAGGCGTCATCGTTTCGATCCCTCCGACGATCCGGCTTCGACAATGGCGTCGAGCACCTCGCCAACGATGGTCTCCTTGCTCACATCCCGCGACCGGACGACGAGATCGGCCTCGGCATAGATCGGATAGCGTGCTTCCAGCAGCGCCGCCAGTGTCGCTTTCGGGTTGTCGGTTTTGAGAAGCGGCCGGTGTCCACGTCGCCGCACCCGCTCCCACAACACCTCGAGATCGGCGCGCAGCCAAAGCGACAGGCCGCGCCGCTTGATCATCGCCCGGGTCTCATCGCTGACGAAGGCCCCGCCGCCGGTCGACAGCACCATGGGGCCGTCTTTCAAAAGCCGCCGGATGACCCGTTGTTCGAGCGCGCGGAACTCCCCTTCGCCGTAACGCTCGAAAAGATCGGCGATCGACATGCGCGAGACCGTCTCGATCTCATGATCGGAATCGACAAAGGGAATGGCCATCGCCGCTGCCGCCATCTTGCCGATCACCGACTTGCCCGCCCCCATCAGCCCGACAAAGACAAGCGTCCTCGTGCCCAGGCTGCCGAGAGCCGCCTGTCCCCTGTCGCGCATTATGGCCGCGGCGCTGTTGTTCATCCGATCGGTTCCGATACCGACTCGACGCCGGCCTCCTCAACTCAAGCCTTGGTTTTGACACATGAAACGGTGGTCACAAGGGCCTGCAACCGGTATCGACAAATGCGGCGGTGGCGTCAAGGCGGCCTCGCTCACTCACCGGCAAGCTTGCAACCGTCGGGGGCCTCACCCATAAAGAAGCCGCAAAGGTCGAAGGAACCGCGGGACAAACCATGCCATCGCTGATCCGTCTCCTGGTTTTTTGCGCGGTGGTTGCGGGACTCGTCTACGGCGCGATGCTCGCCCTGACGCTTTTCGTCGAACCGAAGCCGCGGGAAATCACCATCCGTGTGCCCGCCGAAAGGATCAATCCGAATGACTGAGGCGCTGCGGCAGCGGGAACGGTTGCATGGCTGACCTGAGCGCCGCCCATCTGGAAGCGTTTCTGGAGATGATGAGCGCCGAGCGCGGATCGGCCGGCAACACGCTGATCTCCTATCGCCGCGATCTGGAGGATGCCCATGCCTTTCTGGGCGGCCTGAACACCAGCCTGCTGGCGGCTACGTCTGACGATTTGCGGCGCTATCTCGCCGATATATCAGCGCGCGGCTTTGCCGCGACGTCGCAGGCGCGGCGACTGTCGGCGCTGCGGCAATTCTACCGGTTCGTCTATGCGGAAGGGCTGCGCGGCGACGATCCGACGGGTGTGTTGGATCCGCCCCGAAAACCCGCCGCGCTGCCGAAGTCACTGGGCATGGACGAGGTGACGGCACTGATCGAACGGGCGAAGTGGGAGGCCGACGAGGCTGGGCTCGATTCGCAGGAACGCTTGATGCGGCTCCGGCGCCTGGCGCTGCTCGAGCTGCTCTACGCCACCGGCATGCGCGTATCGGAACTGGTGAGCCTGCCGGCTTCCGTGGCCTCGAAAACGGACGATCGATTTCTGATCATTCGCGGCAAGGGCAACAAGGAAAGGCTGGTGCCACTGTCGTCGGCAGCGCGCGCGGCCCTGGGACACTATGCGGCCTGCCTTGAACAGGAACGGAAACGTGCCAGCGCTGACCCATCGCCGTTTCTGTTTCCGTCCCGCTCGGCCAGCGGCCATTTGCCGCGCCAGGTTTTCGCGCGCGAATTGAAGGATCTCGGGAGACGCTGCGGCCTCAATGCCGGCAAGCTGTCTCCGCATGTGCTGCGCCACGCCTTTGCCAGTCATTTGCTGCAAAACGGTGCCGATCTGCGCGTCGTCCAAGAACTTCTCGGTCATGCGGACATTTCCACCACACAGATCTACACCCACATCCTGGAGGAACGGCTGCGCCGGCTTGTCAACGACCATCATCCCCTCGCAAAAACCGCCAAGGAAGCGCAATAGATCCCGCGCGATGCCATTTTTGCTTGCTTTCGCGCCTAATGGCTCTTAGCCAGACAGTTCCACGGACCCGCCGGTCCCACACAGCCCGAGCGACCATTCTTCATGATCAACTATCTCGACTTCGAAAAGCCGCTCTCCGACATTGAAGGCAAAATCCGCGAGCTGAAGAAGCTCGCCGGCGACGACGAGATCATCGACACTGGCGCCGAGATCGAAAAGCTCGAAGCCCGCGCGCGCGACCTGCTGGGCGATCTCTACGAAAAATTGACGCCCTGGCAGAAGACGCAAGTCGCACGCCACCCGGCGCGGCCGCATTTCTGCGATTATGCCGAGATCCTTTTCGAGGAGTTCACGCCTCTGGCGGGCGACCGGAAGTATTCCAACGACGAGGCCATCCAAGCCGGGCTCGGTCGCTTCCGCGGCGATCCGGTCGCCATTATCGGGCAGGAAAAGGGCAACGACACCAAATCGCGGATCCGCCACAATTTCGGCAGTGCAAGGCCCGAGGGATACCGCAAGGCCGTGCGCATCCTCGAAATGGCCGACCGTTTCGGCCTGCCGGTCATCACGCTGATCGACACGTCGGGCGCCTATCCGGGGATCGGCGCCGAGGAGCGCGGACAGGCCGAAGCCATTGCGCGCTCGACCGAGACCTGCCTCAATGTCGGGGTGCCGATCATCTCGGTGGTCATCGGCGAAGGCGGATCCGGCGGGGCGATCGCGATTGCAACCGGCAACCGCGTGTTCATGCTGGAACATGCCATCTACAGCGTCATCTCGCCAGAAGGGGCGGCTTCGATACTTTGGCGCGACGCCACGCGCGCCAAGGACGCGGCGGCCAATATGAAAATCACGGCCCAGGACCTCAAGGATCTCGGTGTGATCGACGACATCATCAAAGAACCGGTCGGCGGTGCGCATCGCGATCCGGAAGCGGTGATCACGACCACCGGCGATATGATCTCCAAGGCACTCGCCGAACTCGAGCCGATGGATGGCGACGCGCTGCGCAATAACCGGCGCAAAAAATTTCTCGACATGGGCAGAAATCTGTAACAAGAGTGTCAAAAGCCGCCGTGCCGATGCGTGTTGCCGTCGGGCGGATTACGTTTTTGTGAGGTTCCGGCCAGGCCGGCCCGTGGTAAGGGTTCGTGAACCTTCTGTGCCGTATCTTGAAGCTGCGTCGCAGTGCCCGAGCAACACCCTATCGCGGCGCGCGAAGTGATGGCACAATACGGCTTGTAACGCGGATATGAGATGAAACCGGTGCGTTTCGGAAAGTGGAGGAGACTGTTGGGCGTCGGTGTCGTGGCCGTCGCCCTTTCCGGATGTCAGGACGTGCTCGAATCGGTCGAAAACAAGGCCGAATACCCGCTTCCCAAAAGACTCGTTAACAAGATGAAGGCACATGATCAGCGGGTACGCTCGCCGATTATGATGCGGATTTACAAGCAGGAGGGCGTGCTCGAGGTCTGGAAGGCCAATAGCAACGGCGAGTATTCGCTGGTCAAGGAATATGAAATCTGCCGCTGGTCCGGTGAGCTCGGACCCAAATTCAAGGAAGGCGACCGGCAGGCGCCGGAAGGCTTCTATCATATCCGCCCGCATCAGATGAATCCGCGGTCCAGCTATTATCTGTCCTTCAATATGGGTTTCCCGAACAACTTCGACCGCGCCCATGACCGCACTGGCAGCAATCTGATGGTGCACGGCGCCTGTTCGTCCGCCGGCTGCTATTCGATGACCGATGAACAGGTTCTGGAGATTTACGCTTTCGCCCGCGAAGCGTTCCGCGGTGGCCAGCGTGCCTTTCAGGTTCAGGCCTTTCCGTTCCGCATGACCGCGGAAAACATGGCGGCCCATCGCGACAATGAGCATTTTGAATTCTGGCAGATGCTGAAGATCGGATACGATCATTTCGAGCTGACCAAGCGTCCGCCGAAAATCGATGTCTGCAATCACCGCTATGTCTTCAATCGTGTTGTCGAGGACGATGGCGAGTTCATTTCGACCGAGGCGTGTCCGCCGTCGACGCTGCCGCCGGCGCTGGAAGTAGCCTATGCGTCCCATTCGCAGCAATATGAAGTGGACTTTGCCGAGGCGGTCAGGCGCGAAACCGAAGGCAACCAGACCCCTGTGATTGGCTCCTTGCTCGCCCTGGCATTGCGCGGTCCCGTGGGCGCGAGCGCGCCCGCCGAGACAGAGGCCCCCGCGGTGCCGCAATGGACCGAAGCCGCAGTACCGATCCCGACAAGCGCGCCGTTCGAAATCCGCAATGCCGCACCGGCAACCGCTGCGCCCATCGGCGAGGTGGACGGCAAAAAGCGCTGGTGGAAGATCTGGAACCGTTAATGGTGGAGCCGGCTCCGATCGACATCTACGATCTGCGCGGCCTGAAATGCCCCCTGCCGGTTCTCAAAACCCGCAAACGCATGGGTGCGCTCGCCGCCGGCGACCGGATCTGGGTCGAAACCACGGACCCTCTGGCCGTCGTCGATATCCCCCATTTCTGCCGCGAATACGGCCACGCCCTGCTTGAGACGCGCAGCGTCACCGATGGCTACCGCTTTCTGATCGAAAAGAAAGGTTAAGCGGGGCGAGATTCAGTTTCTGAAACCCGGTATCGACAGCGGGTTGTCTTGCGGCGCGGCGCGGTCGGACCCGTCTGGTGCCGGCCTGCCGACAAAGGCGGCGAAAAGCCTCTCGACATAGTCGCGCCCCAAATCGCGGGTGATCAGCACCAGGCGCGAGCGGCGGTCGTCGTCCGGCCATGCGCCGAGCCGGGCCGGTGGATGGAATATCGTCTGCACACCATGAATCACCACCGGCCGGTCCGGATTGTCCGAGAGCTTGACGATGCCCTTCATCCGCAGCAGATTCGGCCCCCGGCTGGAGCGCAGCAGATCGATGAACATCTCCAGAGCCTGCGGCTCGATCGGGGTTTTCTCGACCAGCGTGAATGCGCTGATGCGGTCGTCGTGCCGGTTGACGTCATGATGATGATGGTGGTGATGATGCCGATAGGCCTCGTCGCGCAGCCAGCCGGCGACATCGGCGGTCTTGCTCGCCGCGTCGTAAAGGCCGCACTGAAACAGCGCCGCCGAGCCGGCATCGCCACCTGCCGCGTCCAGCTGCGGCGCGGCAGGATTGATGCGCCGCAGCCGTTCTCGCAGCGCGCGAAACGGCGCGGCGTCGGGCGCGACAAGATCCATCTTCGTCAACACGATCCGATCGGCGACCGCCACCTGCTTCACCGCTTCCTCGTGTTCGTCCAGCGTCGCCGCACCATTGACGGCATCGACTGTGACGATCACACCGTCCAGGCTGTAACTGTGCGCAAGAACCGGATCACCCATCACAGAATGCAGGACCGGGGCCGGATCGGCGAGCCCGGTGGTTTCAACCACCACCCGCCGCAACGCCGTGATTCGACCCGTCTGCAGCCGATCGACGAGATCGGCCAGCGTGTCGACCAATTCGCCGCGCACGGTGCAGCACAGGCATCCGTCTGACAGTTCGATAACGCCGTCGCTGGATTGTTCGACCAGCAGATGATCGATTCCGACATCGCCGAATTCATTGACGATGACCGCCGTGTCCCGCAGCTCCGGGTCCTTCAGCAACCGGTTGAGCAGCGTCGTCTTTCCCGAACCGAGAAAGCCGGTCAGGATCGAGACCGGTATGGGAGCGATGCCGGTCATCAACGGGTCAGCGATCGGGCCGCGGTATCGGCACGGGAATGCCGTACGCCGTCTGCGCGGGACGTGCTGTCATCGAGGCGACGCTGGTTGCGCTAAAGGCAGGACGCGGTGTGGGCACCGGAACACGCGACGGTGCCGAAGCGAAACCGCTGAGCGCCACCTGGGTCGCGTTGACGGGACGGTTGAGCGGGCTGATATAGGCCGATTTGATCACCGAGCGCCCCTCCGGGTCGCGTTTGGCGACCCGCGCCTGCCTGGCCGCCTGCGAACAGATCGACGGCCGCAGATCGACGATTTCGCCGCGTGTTTCGCCATAGGGGCGAAGCTTGTAGAGCGACGGCTTGCCGCGGGCCGCGGCGGTCAGGCCGGTTTCCAACAGACGGGCCGACTCCACCGCCCTTTCCTCCTGGTCTCGCGCACCCAGCACGACCGAAACCACGGTTCTGCCGTTGCGCGTCGCCGATGAAACCTGATTGAAACCTGAAGAACAGATGAAGCCGGTCTTCATGCCATTGGCGCCCGGAAAGCGACCGATCAGCACATTGTAGTTCTTGTAGGTCCTGCTGCCTGTCAAAATGGCCTCAAGCGCGAAATAGTGGCGGTGTTGCGGAAACTCACGATGCAGGGCCACGCCCAGCATCGCCATGTCCCGCGCCGTCGTGCTCTGGCCCTCGCCCGGCAGGCCGTTGGCGTTGACGAAGCGCGTATCGGTCATGCCCAGCCGCGCCGCCTCCGCGTTCATCATCGCGATGAAACGCGCATTGCTGCCGGCGACCGACTCGGCGATCGCGACCGAGACGTCATTGGCCGACTTGACCAGGATGATCTTCAACGCGTGGTCCAGTGTCAGCTGCGAACCCGGTTTGAAATACATCTTGCTGGGCGGTGCCTTGGCGGCGTTGGAACTGACGGTTATCGGCGTCTGCATGGTGATCGCGCCGGCCTCGGCCTGGCGAAACACGACATAAGCGGTCATCAGCTTCGTCAGCGAAGCCGGATACCAGCGCTGAAAGGCGTCGTTGTGTTCCAGCACCCGGCCGGACTTGACGTCAACCACAATCGTCGGTCCGGCCGCGAAAGCGGTGCCGATCGATGCGAGCAGGATCGACATCGCGATGAGCAGGCTGGTCGGATAAACGCAGGCACGGCTGGTTGGCAACACGAAACTCCAGGCAATGGCTAGGCGCTAATTGTTTGTACCCGAAAGCCGCCATATATGCCATAGAGACAATAACAGCATTGCGATACAGGGGTCTTTTCTATGCCAATTCTTAACCGAGCCGCCGAGATGCAAGCCGAAATCACCGAGTGGCGCAGGCACCTGCACGCCCATCCGGAACTGCTGTTCGACGTTCACCAGACGGCGGCTTTCGTTGAGGAGAAGCTGAAGGATTTCGGCTGCGACGAGGTGGTAACGGGCATTGGCAGGACCGGTGTCGTCGGGTTGATCAAGGGGCGCAATGGCGGCGACGGCAAGACAATCGGCCTGCGCGCCGACATGGATGCGCTGCCGATGACGGAGACGAGCGGCAAGCCCTGGGCTTCCGAAACCGCTGGCAAGATGCACGCCTGCGGCCATGACGGCCATACTGCCATGTTGTTGGGGGCTGCGAAATACCTTTCCGAAACACGCCATTTCGACGGCTCTGTGGCGGTTATCTTCCAGCCGGCGGAAGAGGGCGGCGGCGGCGGCAATGAAATGGTCCAGGACGGCATGATGGAGCGTTTCAATATCGAGGAAGTCTACGGCATGCACAATCTGCCCGGTCTTGCCGTGGGCGAGTTCGCCATTCGCCCGGGACCGGTGATGGCCGCGACGGACGAATTCAAGATCACGATCAAGGGCAAGGGCGGCCATGCCGCCATGCCCTATCAGACCATCGATCCGATCACCATCGGCGCCGAAATCGTGTCCGGACTGCAACTCATCGCATCCCGAAACGCCCATCCACTGGAAGCGGTCGTCGTCTCCGTGACCAAGTTCAACGCGGGCACCGCCTTCAATGTCATCCCCGATGAAGCCCATCTCGGCGGAACCGTGCGGACCCTGGCGGCCGATATGCGCAGCCTGGCCGAGCAACGCATGTCCCAGATCGTGCACAACATCGCCCAGGCCCACAACGCGGAGGTCGCGATGGAGTATCGCCGTGGCTATCCCGTTACCGTGAACCATGCCGAACAGACGGCCTTCGCGGCCTCGATCGCCGGCGAAATCGCCGGACCGGACAAGGTTGACCCGGACACCACGCCGACGATGGGCGGCGAGGATTTCTCCTTCATGTTGGAAGCGCGACCGGGTTCGTTCATCTTCATCGGCAATGGCGACACGGCCAATCTCCATCACGCCGCCTATGATTTCAACGACGAGGCCATACCGCACGGTGTCAGCTACTGGGTGCGGCTGGCGGAGGCCGCCGTCACTCGACAATAACGGCCGAGGAACAACGCTGAAATCAAAAAAGGCCGGCGCAACGGCCGGCCTTCGGTCATCCCTGCTTGAGACGGTTTAATCGTCGTCTTTGACGGTCAGCACCTGACGGCCGCGATACATGCCGGTCTTCAGATCGATATGATGCGGCCGGCGCAGTTCGCCGGAATTCTTGTCTTCGATGTAGGACGGTGCCTTGAGCGCATCCGTCGAGCGACGCATCCCGCGTTTCGAGCGGGTCACTTTTCTTTTCGGTACAGCCATTTTCTACTCCACTCGCGGGCAAATCCTCGACGCCGGCACGCATACGGCCGAAGGGACCCTTGTCAATCTCGGAAATTGCGCGGGCTTATACACGGCTCCTGTCGGTTTGACCAGCCACGGGTGGGTCTTTTTTTTGATCGGCTACACCTCGTCCACTTCGACGATCCAGGGCTCCGCCCGGCCGGCGGTCTCCCACTCCCGCCATGCTGGAAGCGCGCGCATCCGGTCCATATAGGCGCGCGTGGTTGCGGCGACCGGCAGGCAATAGACGTCGAAGCGGTTGACGACCGGCGCATACATCGCGTCGGCGGCGCCGAATTCTCCAAACAGGAACGGTCCGCCGTAGCGGTCCAGGCAGTCGGCCCAGAGCGCCTCGATGCGCGCCACATCGCGCTTGGCAGCATCGGAGATCTCGATCGCCTGCGGCGACCGGCGCATATTCATCGGGCATTCGGCACGTAGACCGAAAAACCCGCTAATCATTTCGCAACTGACCGATCGCGCATGCGCGCGAGCCGCCCCATCCTGAGGCCACAGCATCCTGTCGGCGTGGAGTTCTGCCAGATATTCGATGATCGCCAGCGATTCCCAGATGGAAAGCGGACCATGTTTGAGCACGGGTACCTTGTTGGTCGGCGAAAAGGCGGCGAAATCCGGATTGCCCGCCGCCATGTCGAACGGCACAAGCTTTTCTGTAAAGCCGATATCGAACGCACGCATGGCAATCCATGGCCGGAAGGACCAGGAAGAATAGTTCTTGTTGCCGATGTAAAGGGTCAGATCCTGCACGATGGTCGCTCCTTTCTGGCGGAACCCCGCTACCGCAAGACGAGCAGCGGTTCGAAATGGTTCATGTCATCGAAACGGCAGAAGGCCATGTCATCTAATTCCAGCACTGGTACTTCGGCGCGGACATGGTCGAGGCATGCGGCAAGCGCCGGTTCGTAGATGTCCACGGCTTCCGGCGGCAGCCAATCGATCAGGTAGGCGAAGGTGATATGGAAGCGGTAGTCGTCGTGACCCGGCTGGCGGTACCCGAAGACCGGCACCAAATCGTCACGCCATCGGCGCAGGACGCGTTCGTCCTCAGGCGTGGCGCCTTTGAGCGTCAGGCCCAGCGGCGTCATCCCGTCCGCCGTGACCGAAAAGGCGCCGCGGCTGTCGAAACCGGCGAGCCGTTCCAGGTAAAGCCGCGTCACGTCGTCGACCGGCGTGTCGAGGTCCGTGTCGCTCGGCCAGAAATCCATCTTGCGGCGGTTGTCGATGACGCCCTGCGCCACCGTCATGTGCAGGCTCGATATCGGCGTGAACGCAAAATGGTGGGCGAAAGGCAGGGCCATAAGCCGCTGCCGAACCTCGATCAGCGCCTGCTCGGTGCGCGATCCGGCGACCACGTGATTGACGATCGTGTTGCCGTATTCGGGCAGGAAGGCGCCGCTTTCGTCAACGCGCGTGCCGAGAAACCAGGGCCGTTCCGACTGACCGGTATCGATGAGTTTGTGAAGCAACGATCCATTGTCCGCTGACGCCATGTTGAAAAGCCTCCGTTTCCGCTGTCCAGTTACCGCTGGTTTGGTCATTTGTTCCAACAAATAGATTTGCGCTCACGCATCAAGACATTTGATGTAAGCGCCGGACTGGCGCGCCCGCTCCTCGATGGCGCGCGCCAGCCGCGTCACACCGGCCGAGGGGCGTGCCGGATCGCGACCCGTGGGATCGGGCAGGACCACGGCAAGATAGGCGGCGCGCCGTCGCGACAACTGCGCTGCCGGAATCCCATAGTAATGCTGGGCCGCCGCTTCGATGCCATAGAGCCCCGGGCCCCATTCGGCGATGTTGAGATAAATTTCCATCAACCGGCGCTTCGGCCAGGCCGCGTCGATGATCATCGCCAGCGGTATCTCCAGCGCCTTGCGCAGATAGGACCGACTGTTCCAAAGGAACAGGTTTTTCGCTGTCTGCATCGGGATCGTGCTGGCGCCGCGGGTCCGTTCACCGTCCAGCGCCTCTTCGATGACCAGATTGAGCGCGCTCCAATCGACACCGCCATGGAAACAGAAAAGATTGTCTTCCGACACCATAACGGATTGGACGAGCGCCGGCGCGATGTCGTCATAGTCCACCCAGACACGCTGATAGTCGTTTCCGAGCACGAGATCGCTCACCATGAGGGTGGAGACCGGGTGAATGGACGGCGAGCGGTAGAGTCCGATCAGGACCAGCGGTACGGCGACAACAAGGCATAGCGCATAGAGCGCAAGCCGACCGGCGGCCCGGCGCAAGCTCCCTTTGGCTCTCCCCCTGTTTCCTGCGCGCGCCACCAGATCCCGGGCCCTGCGATGTTCCGCCTTTCTTAGATCGTTCGCGGCCAAATGGGAACCGTGTCCGCGCCGCGCACAACAACCCGTTGCCGCGCTGTCGCCATCATGCGAAGAGAGCGCCATGAACGATACCGAGGACCGCTTCACTGAAACACTGAAGGCGCGCGCGACCGAAGTGGATGCCACCCTCGCGCGGATCCTGGACGCGCGCCCTCGCACCGGCGAGATCGCCCGACCGGAGCATCTGTTGGCGGCGATGCGTCACGGTGTTTTAAATGGTGGCAAACGGCTGCGACCGTTCCTGGTCCTCGAAAGTGCCGCGCTTTCGGGCGGCGACGCGGCGGCGGCGCTGAGAGTGGCCGCGGCGGTTGAATGCCTGCATTGCTACTCACTCATCCATGACGATCTGCCGGCGATGGATGATGACGCTCTGCGGCGGGGCCAGCCGACCGTACACGTCGCCTTCGACGAGGCGACGGCGGTCTTGGCCGGCGATACGCTGTTGACGATGGCGTTTGAAGTCATCGCCGCGCCTGAGACTCGACTTGCTGACGAGCCGAAGGCTGCGCTGGTTTTCGCGCTGGCGCAAGCGGCCGGCCTCGGCGGCATGGCCGGCGGCCAGGCGCTTGACCTGGAGGCCGAAACGACGCCGCCGGACGAGGACGGAATCGTCACCCTGCAGGCGATGAAAACCGGGGCGCTGCTGCGCTTTTCCTGCGAGAGCGGTGCGATCCTTTCCGGCGCGAATGCTCAAACACGCCGCAGCCTGCGGCGTTTCGGCGAGGTGGTCGGCCTTGCCTTTCAACTCTCCGACGACCTGCTGGACGTGACCTCAAACAGCGATGTCATGGGCAAGGCAACCGGCAAGGACGCGGCCCGCGGCAAGGCGACGCTGGTCGCTCTGCACGGCCCGCAATGGGCACGCCGGCGGCTGTCGGAACTGGTTGAGGAGGCCGATGCACTGCTCGAACCCTTCGGCGGCAAGGCCGATGTCTTGAGATCGGCCGCCGCGTTCGTCGCGCGCCGGGAGAATTAGGCCGCGGCCTCACCGGCACGCAGCCACGGTCTGATTGCGACGCGCTTGACGAACGCAATGACTCCGGCAACGTGTTTGGCGCGTTGCTGAACTCGGACAATCGTGCTGGTGTTCTACAACCAGCGCGACACGGCCGAGCAGCACATCAAGCAAGGAAAGTATGCTCTGAAGTGGACGCGGCTTTCGTGCACACGGTTCGAGGCAAATGCCGTTCGGCTGCAGCTGCAAGCCCTGGCGTACAACCTTGCGAAATTCCTGCGGACGTCGACGACGCCGAAAGAGATTGAGACGTGGTCGCCGACTTCCCTGCGCGAGCGGCTGATCAAGATCAGTGCACAGCCCGTGCGACACGCACGCCAAGCCATCTTCCAGATGGCTGAGGCCGCGCCGCCCAGAAAGGTGTTCGCCGTCATCCTCGACCTCATCAACACCTTGCGCAGGACGCCTGCCGCGACGGTGTCAACATGATCGCTCGCCCACGAGCCGAAAGTTGCATTCACCCACGGCTGGACAGGTGCGTCCGAAAGCCCAGGGAAAAGTGCCAAAACACGCCTGTGCAGCTGCTTTTGGCAACTCTTCTCACAGGGCTGCTATCAATCGGCAACAATAGTAGACCGAAAACGCTTGGAAGAGCGCCGCCGTTGACCCTAAACTCATGGGAGACGGAGCAAATGGGAAATGCCGGTTATCAGAAGGTGCCCCCTGTCATCCGAGTACGCGCTGAGTTGAAACGGTACCTGCACAATCTTTTGGTAACCGCCAGGCTGTTAAAGACCAACCTTCTTCAATCCATTGAGCCATCGGCAAGTCATAACCGAACTGCGGATTGTGCAAACTAACAGAAATACGAACCGACGGTAACCAACATGGCATCATTAGGCGTCACCTACGATTTATTCCGGTGCAACGCACTTGGACTTCCATCGGTTGCAGAAAACGCTCATTGGATCTCGGCACTCTTGCGTGTCGCTGCAAGAGAGTCCTTCACCGAAATACGGCCCATTTTCGCCAAGTCCGACGGTGGTACCGTGGATGTGGGCGCTCTTGCGCAATCTCTTGATTTGCCCAACTCACCGGATAGTTGGGCCAAACTGGTGTCGGATCCTGCCTACGACGCCGAAATTGAACTTCACCTCGCGCCTCACTTCGACCGAGTTACCCACTTGTTCGGATTTGGCTTAACCCCGCATTCCCCAGATGAACGGCGCTTCAGACCAATAGCCACACATGATAGTATGGGCAAATCAATAGCTTAACCATGATGGATCTGTGATTTGGCGGTGAACGCAAAGGGTGAAGCGCACACC
>Ga0209785_1000063_pt1 | contig 54666 bp, 49 predicted proteins | sample WorMetG1BERMUDA2_FD_187403 | JGI IMG/M metagenome (GOLD analysis project Ga0209785, IMG submission 187403) | Marine gutless worms symbiont microbial communities from Max Planck institute for Marine Microbiology, Germany - Inanidrilus... ...
GCCGGTGTGCGCTTCACCCTTTGCGTTCACCGCCAAATCACAGATCCATCATGGTTAAGCTATTGATTTGCCCATACTATCATGTGTGGCTATTGGTCTGAAGCGCCGTTCATCTGGGGAATGCGGGTTCAATGAAGGCCACGAGGCCGGCGAGATCGGCGGAACGGTGATGGCGGCCATTGCCCACCGTTTCTGACGCAGGACAATCATCCTGACGGATATGCTTCAACAAAACCCGCCGATCTCGCGGTCGAGTTTGCGCGCCCGCGCCGACAGCGCCTTGCGCTCGGAAGCCAAGGCCTTTTCCAGGGCGGCACGGCCCTCGTCCTTGCTTATCCTTTGATCGCCGGCCAAGTCGATGATCGCCTGCAATGAACAGGCCGCTACAATATTGAACCGACTGTCGAGATGCCGCAGCAGGAGCCCGTACAGCCGCCGGGCCTGGTCGTTGGTGAGTTTTGAACGCACCAGGATTTTGGGCAACTGCTCGCCCAGTTCCCACTGGCGCAACCGGTCGAGCATCACCAGGAGATCGTCGACATAAGCGTCGAACAGATCCGGCCGGCGCGTACTGATCTGCATGGCTGCATGGGCGGCATGCGCCACGACGGAGGGATCGTCGTCATTGAGAAGGACAATCAGTTCGCCAAGCGTGTCCGGTTCGGCGATGATGCCGTCCGCCACGGCACCTGCCGCACCGCGTTCACGGCGATCGCCCTCGCACAGGCGAAGCCGCAACCGGGATGCGGTCATCAGTTTTTGCGCGGCACTTTCGGAACCGCGCTGCCGCGCGCCTTGGTCGGCGCGGCCGGCTTCGGCGCGTCATCCTGCTTCGGCTCGTCCGACGGACGCGGCTTCTTCCTGGCGGTGGCCGGCCTGTCGGTCGTCTCGTCCTTTGTCTTCTCGGACTGTTTCTTCGCCGCGGGCGCCGCGTCTTTCGGCGGCTTGGCGGGCTTCTTGTCGGGCACCGCCTCGAGCTTCAGTGCGCCCTTGCCGTCGCTGTCCTTCTCGACCGTGACCTTCACGGTGCCGCCCTTCCTCAGTTTGCCGAACAGCACCTCATCGGCGAGTTGCTTCTTGATGTGCTCCTGGATCACCCGCGCCAGCGGCCGCGCGCCCATGCGCTCGTCGTAGCCCTTGTCAGCCAGCCACTCGACGGCATCCTGCGAGAGATCGAAGGTCACGCCACGCTCGGCCAGTTGCGCCTCGAGTTGCATGACGAATTTCTGCACGACCTGATGCACCACGGGTGTCGGCAGGGAGCCAAACGGAATGATCGCGTCCAGCCGGTTGCGGAATTCCGGCGAGAACATGCGGTTGATCGCTTCCATATCGTCGCCCTCGCGCTTGGAGGACCCGAAACCGATCGCCGGCTTGGCCAGATCCGCAGCGCCGGCATTGGTCGTCATGATCAAGATGACATTGCGGAAATCGATCTGCTTGCCGTTGTGATCCGTCAGCTTGCCGTGATCCATGACCTGCAGCAGGATGTTGAAGAGGTCGGGGTGCGCTTTCTCGATCTCGTCGAGCAGCAGCACGCAGTGCGGGTGCTGGTCGACGCCGTCGGTCAGCAGGCCGCCCTGATCGAATCCGACATAGCCGGGTGGCGCGCCCAACAGTCGAGACACGGTGTGACGCTCCATATATTCCGACATGTCGAAGCGCAGCAACTCGACGCCAAGGGCGCTGGCGAGCTGTCTCGCGACCTCTGTTTTGCCAACACCGGTGGGCCCTGAAAACAGATAGCTGCCGATCGGCTTGTCGGGCTCGCGCAAGCCAGCCCTGGCAAGTTTGATCGCCGATGCCAGCGCACCGATGGCTTCATCCTGGCCGTAAACCACCGAACGCAACTGCTTGTCGAGATTGGCCAGGACCTGTTTGTCGTCCTTCGAAACGGATTTCGGCGGGATGCGCGCCATGGACGCGACCGTCGCCTCGATTTCCTTTTCGGTGATCGTCTTGCGTCGCTTGCTCTCCTCGACCAGCATTTGCGAGGCACCGGTCTCGTCGATCACGTCGATCGCCTTGTCCGGCAGCTTCCGGTCGTTGATATACCGGGCGGACAATTCAACGGCGGTCTTGATGGCGTCGTTGCTGTATTTGACCTTGTGATACTCCTCGTAATACGGCTTCAGGCCTTTGAGGATCTCGACCGCGTCATCGATGCTCGGTTCGTGTACGTCGATCTTCTGAAAACGCCGCACCAGCGCGCGGTCCTTTTCGAAGAACTGGCGAAACTCCTTATAGGTGGTCGACCCGATGCAGCGGATCGCACCGGTGGAGAGCGCGGGCTTCAAAAGGTTGGAGGCATCCATCGCCCCTCCGGACGTGGCACCTGCGCCGATCACGGTGTGGATCTCATCGATAAACAGCACCGCGCCCGGCATCTCCTCCAATTCCTTGACGACCTGCTTCAACCGCTCTTCGAAATCGCCGCGGTAACGGGTGCCGGCCAGCAGCGAGCCCATGTCGAGCGCGAAAATCGTCGCGTCCTGCAGCACCTCCGGAACTTCGTCATTGATGATGCGGCGGGCCAGACCTTCCGCGATGGCGGTCTTGCCGACGCCCGGATCTCCGACATAGAGCGGATTGTTCTTCGAGCGCCGGCACAATACCTGAATGGTCCGGTTGACCTCTTTTTCACGGCCGATCAGCGGATCGACCTTGCCGTCCCGGGCCTTCTGGTTGAGATTGACGCAATAGGCGCTGAGCGCATCCTGGTTTTTGGACTTGCCGCCCTCCTCGCTCTCGGACGGCCCCGACGGGTTTTCCGCTTCCGACTCTTCGGCGCCACGCACCGGCCGACTCTCCGAGGCCCCCGGACGCTTCGAAATACCGTGGGAAATGAAGTTCACCGCGTCGTAGCGGGTCATCTCCTGCTCCTGCAGGAAATAGGCCGCATGGCTTTCGCGCTCCGCGAAGATGGCGACCAGGACATTGGCCCCGGTGACTTCGTCCCGCCCCGAGGACTGGACATGGATAACCGCTCTCTGGATCACCCGCTGAAACCCGGAGGTGGGCTTGGAATCCTCATCATAGCCGGTAACCAGATTGTTCAGTTCGTTGTCGATATATTCGGTCACTGTCGAGCGCAGGGCGTCGAGGTCGACACCGCAGGCCCGCATTACCGCCGCCGCGTCGGAATCGTCCATGAGCGCCAGCAACAGATGTTCCAGCGTCGCATATTCGTGATGGCGGTCATTCGCCAATGTCAGTGCCTGATGCAGCGCTTTTTCGAGACTTGGGGAAAATGTCGGCACGGCTATGTCCTCATTTCTTTTCCATCACGCATTGCAGCGGATGTTGATTCTGGCGTGCGAAATCCATCACCTGGGTCACCTTTGTCTCGGCCACTTCATAGGTAAAGACACCGCATTCGCCGACGCCATGATTATGGACGTGCAACATGATGCGCGTCGCCGCCTCCCTGTCCTTCTGGAAAAAACGTTCCAAAACATGCACGACGAACTCCATCGGCGTATAGTCGTCATTCAACAGCAATACCCGATAAAGGCTCGGCTTCTTGAGCTTCCTCTGGGTACGCGTGATAACGGAAATGCCGTTGTTGCCGCCGGCATTTCCTCCATCCTCGTCGTTATCGTCCGCGCTTGCCCATATCGGCCGAGCAATCATCGTTTTCCCGTATCCCGTTTCCTCTGGCCGCCAATGGCGCCGCAATCCCTTCAGCGGCCACAGTCTAACCTAATCTAATTCTCTTTTCCGCAATTTTAAGCCCTTGACAGACGCGATGTGGCACGGGCGTGCTCGCGAAAATCAACCGCCGACATAACATGGCAACAAGGCGAGCATCCGTTGTTTATGCACACTGTCCGTTCACAAAATGGTGCGCGGCCTCAACGGCAAAAGCCCGGTGGCCGCCATGGCCACCGGGTTCGATGTGCGATGATTGCGTCGCGGCGATTATACCGGATCAGGCAGCCTTCTTGGGCGCCGGCGCCGGTGCGGCCGGTGCTGCAGCCACAACGGCCTCGTAAGGCCGGTAGGCCTTGCGCGCCGTGTCGGCATAGATCTCGCCCATTTTGGTGGCCTGGGACACAAAAGCCTCATAGGTCGAGCGCGCATAGTCGCTCTGAATCTCGAACGCCTTTTCAATGGATTTCGCGCCGAAGAGCTGCTCCATCATCGCAGCATTGTCCTCGTAGGACTTCTTGGAGAAATCCGTGGCTTCGGTGGTGATCGTCTGCATGCCTTGAGCAAGGGCTGAATAGCTCTTGAGCATACTGTCCATGGCATCCTTGCCAAACTTGCTGGCGTCGTCGAAGGAAAACATCTCGGTATCCTGTTATTGCGGGTGATCTTGGGGGTGGCGGAAGAGACGCGCCGGCGCATGTCTCAACCACTCGGCGAGTTTATGTGCAGCGCAACAGAATGTCAATATTTCTTGTGCGCTGCAGCATGAGCCGGCGGATCATCGCCGCCGCTGCACGGCGGGAAATCACGATTCCATAGCAGTCATAAACGGATTGGTAACGCTGTCTGTCTAACGTCTTCGCCATCGTCGGCCACGCGGCAATTCGATCAAGTGCTTGCTTCACATTCCGTGAATGGGGACCCACAGTGTATAGAGCTTCGCCAGGCAGTCATCGTTTCATCCGGTCGAATGCCGGGTTCATCAAAGTCGTCGTGTCTCTTCTATATGCATGCGTGATCGCCGCCATCATGACCGAACCGGCCGTGGCCAATCCGAAATATGCCGGCATCGTCGTCGATGCCAAAACCGGCAGAACACTTTACGCCGCCAACGCCGATGCGACGCGCTACCCGGCGTCGCTGACCAAGATGATGACGCTCTACATGGTTTTCGAGGCCATCGACAGCGACCGCATCAGCAAGAAAACGCGTATTCGCGTTTCCAAAAACGCCGCCGCCGAGCAGCCGTCGAAGATCGGCGTGCCGGCAGGACAGACCATCTCCGTCGAACAGGCGATCCTTGCGTTGGTGACCAAGTCCGCCAACGACGTGGCGACCGCCGTCGCCGAACATTTGGGCGGCTCCGAAGCCAAATTCGCCGCCAGCATGACAAAAAAAGCGCGGGCGTTGGGCATGACGAAAACCAGCTTCCGCAACGCGCATGGTCTGCCGAATACGCGCCAGAAGACAACGGCGCGAGACATGGCCCGTCTCGGGATCGCGCTGCGGGAGCATTTTCCGCATCACTATCATTATTTCTCCGCTCGCAGCTTCAAATACGGCAAGGCCCGTTTCGGCAACCATAACCGTCTGCTCGGCACGGTGAACGGTGTGGACGGCATCAAGACCGGCTATATCCGCGCTTCCGGTTTCAACCTGGTGACATCCGTGCGCAAGGACGGTCGCAGCATCGTGGCCGTGGTGATGGGCGGCAAAACCGGTGCCAGCCGCAATGCGCATATGAAGGATCTGATCGCGCGCACACTGCCGAAGGCATCGCGCAGCGGTGGCGGCAATCTGGTCGCCAAGGCGCCGTCCGCCGGCCATGTCCTGCCCAAGACCGGACCGGTTCCCTCCTTCCGCGACGGCACGGAGGTCAGAGTCGCCCTCGCCTATGCGCAACCGCGCAAGACAACGGCTTTTCCGGCGCCACTCGATCGCCCGATCGTCGGCAGGGACGCCCTTATCAGCGGCCTGAAACAGCAGAAGGCGGTTGCCGCGCCAGTGCCACGCCCGTCGGTCCCGGTCGGCGGGGACTTTAACACCGAACGTCTGGCTCCCTCGAGCGTTGTCGCGGAAGTCGATCCGGTGGTGACCGCGAGCACCGACCTGCCGAGCGGTTGGGTCGTCCAAATCGGCGCCACACCAACCCGCGAAGCGGCCGAAGCCCTGTTGTCAGACGCAAAGATCAAAACCGGCGGCCTGATGCGCGACGCCAAACCCTTCACGGTCATTACTCGGCGCGACGGCGAAGAACTGCACCGTGCCCGCTTCGCCGGCTTTACCGGAAAGTCGCAGGCTTGGGATGCCTGCAAGGCGCTGAAGAAAAAGGGATATGGCTGCTGGGCCACGCAACAGTGAAACGTGGGGTGCAAGGACCCCACCACCGATTTTGTGAGTCCCTCAAATGAGTTTTGTGTCTTGAGGATCAGTCAATGACCACGCAAGAGAACATCTTTCGCCTCGTTGATGCGGGTCGCCAGAAAAACCGACCCGCCGGTATCGGGGTGCACACGCTTCATAAGGCGGCGATGAGCCTCGCGGATTTCCGCCTCGGAGGCGCCGGCAGAAAGACCAAGGATCTGATAGGCTTCCTCCTTAGTCATGGGGCCAGAAGCTGGCGCAGCACCCAGCCCTTCGTCCGGGTGCGCATCAAAGCCCTCTCGCCAACTGGGCATACGCCGATCAAGATACGCTTCAAGGACCCGTAGGCTTTCGGGATCCTGCTCCAGTTCGCTGTAAAGCGACAGCAATTCGGCCTCGCCCATATCCTCCAGTTCACGCCCCTCGAACCGACCCGCCAACACAAGCCCGTTCATGGCGCCGCTATCGAGATCGAGCTCCATTTCCAGCGCCGCCGTTCGCACATGGGAGGTCTGGTTTCGGCTCTTCGTGCCGCGCGCCCGCGCCCTGGCGCGGCCAAACAGGATGGCGGCCAGACCGAACAGACCGAAAGCGACGCCAGCACGCCCCAGCAATGTCAGCACGATGCCCATGCCGGACAGCAGTACCGGCGCGACATAACTCAACACCGTCGCAAGTCGCGCGGCATCCATCCGCACAAACATGACCGCCAGCCCTAGAAGCAGCAAAACCGCTAATACAAGGTAGAACATAAAGGCCATCTCAGATCCGGACGCAGTCCGAGGACATTGTCGCCGTTTGCCGATGCACCACCATTATCCTCCTATCGCGGCAGGAAACCGGTCGACTGTCACGCCGTGTCACCGTGTTGCACCGACTATCGCCCGGAGAGTTGTTCCAGCAACAACCGCGACTCCCGATTGTCGTGTTGTTCCAAAGCGCGCAGTCCGCCCGACGCGTAAACCGCCACGGCCTTCAGCAGATTGAGCAAGGCGCCTGCCGCGCTGCTGTCGAAACGCAGATAGGCACCGTTCGAAAGTCTTGCGATTTCCCTGAACGCGTTCTGCGCCGCCGGATCGCCGCCCTCCTGGAACATGAAGCACGGCACCTTGCGCATGCCCAGCTCGCCGGCGATCTGACACAACCGGTCGATGTTCTCTTCCATCGCGTCACCGATGTAGACAAGGGCGCTGACAGGCTTGCGCAGCGTCTCGTCGCGCGTGTGTTTGAGGACCTTGGCAATCTGCGTGTGGCCGCCGCGACAATCGATGCGCGTCATCAGGTCGCGCAACTGCGTCGTGTCGCTAACCCAGCGGGATGATCGACATTCGCCGAAACCGCGGAAATAGACCAGTTGTACCTGCAATCCGCCGGCCCGACCGACCGCATTGAACATCTCACCCTGCAGGCGGCAGGCGGCATCCCAGGTCGGCTGGCGGCTCATCGTCGCATCGAGCGCAAAGACCAAACGCCCGGACTGCCCGCCGGGCTGCGGCGCAATCGCCCGCGCCGCCTTTAGGAAATCGGCAACGTCCCTCTTCGATGATTGCTGATCGGCGTCGTCAGCAACTTCGCGCGAGCCCTGTTTCGCCGTGACATCACGTCTTTGCATGGATCGCTCCCACATTTCAGACTTGTGCCGAAGCGCGGCCGCTGCCGGCCGCTTTCGTCCGATGGAATAGTAGCACGACTCGTGCATTTAGAGCGAGGTAAGGTCGAATTGAAGCATTTGACCGCGACATTTTTGGCCGCAGGTAAGGACGCGAAACGCCGACCTTGGTTGCGCTAAAGCAAACCGAGATCCGCAAGTTCCCGGCGCAGATCCGGCGGCAGCGACATAAAGCCGCTGCGCCCGGCGACCAAATCCTTCGGCGCATCCTTGGATGTCAGGTACCGCCATCCCTGGAAAGCCCTGCGCGGCTGCCATTCTGTCATGATCAATCGCGGCTCCATCACAATGCGGCAGCGGGAGATGCCCGATGCGTCGGTAAAGGGCCGGATATCCTCGATGCGCTGACGTACCTGGATGTTGCCCTTGATGACCCAGTACAGCGAGCCGCCGTCTAGCAGTTCTTCCACGCGCTTCGGAATCATCCGTGTCGTGTGGGACTGGACTTCCTCCATACTGCGACGCCTCTTGTCGTCGAGCCGTGCATCAATGTGGGCCTGCAGGTCTTCGACGCAGTCGACACCGACACAGAGTTTGACGAGATGGAGGGCCATGGATCTGAGGTAACGGCTTGGGCGTCGCGGTCAAGCACCGGCATCGGCTTTCCACAGCGACATCGATCCGCCGTTCGACACTCGATGACGCTCGGTCAACCCTCGCCGACGCTCGGTCAACCCTCGCCGACGCTCGGTCAACACTCGCCGACGTTTGTTCAACACCCGACAACGTTGACCGCGAGACCGCCCTCGCTTGTTTCCTTGTATCGTTTGTTCATGTCCAGGCCGGTCTGACGCATGGTCTCGATACAGGCATCCAGCGGCACAAAGTGCGTGCCGTCGCCTTTCAGCGCCAGCGATGCGGCGGTCACGGCCTTGACGGCGCCCAACGCGTTGCGTTCGATGCAGGGAACCTGCACAAGGCCCGCAACCGGGTCACACGTCATGCCGAGATGGTGTTCCAGCGCGATTTCGGCGGCGTTCTCGATCTGCTCGGGCGTTCCGCCAGCGACCGCGGCAAGACCCGCCGCCGCCATCGCCGAGGCCGATCCGACCTCACCCTGACAGCCGACCTCCGCGCCCGAAATCGACGCGTTGTGCTTGATGATGCCGCCAATGGCGGCAGCGGTCAGCAAAAAATCGCGTATGCCGCCGACATCTGAATCGTCGTGGAACTGCGTGTAGTAGCGGATGGTGGCGGGGATGACTCCGGCCGCGCCGTTGGTCGGCGCCGTAACGATCCGGCTGCCGGATGCGTTTTCCTCGTTGACCGCCATCGCGTAGACGCTCAGCCAGTCGTTCGCCAGGAGCGGGTTTGCTCGATTCTGCTTCCACTCCTCCTGCAGTTTCTCATACATGGCGCGAGCCCGGCGCCGCACATTGAGCCCGCCGGGCATTACCCCCTCTCCCGCCAGCCCACGATCGATGCATCCGCTCATTGCGGACCACAGGCGGTCAAGTCCCTCGTCGAGGTCCTCCGCCGTACAATGCTGCTGTTCATTGGCCCGCTTCATCGCGGCGATGGACAAGCCTGACCGCTTCGCCATGTCGAGCATTTCCACGGCATTGCGAAACGGAAAGGGCACCCCGGTCTCAGCCGCGGGTTCGGAAGACTCCAGCAGGGCTTCCAGTTCCAGATCGGTGACGACAAAACCGCCGCCGATGGAATAGTACAGGCGCCGCAGGAGCAGCCGGTCATCGTTGTCATAGGCGCTGAACGTCATGCCATTCGCATGGCCGGGCAGCGGCTTCCTACGGTCGAAAGTCAGATCCTGATTTGGATCGAAGCGGTAGGCGGGGTGTCCCGACGGCGCGACCATTCGTTTCGTCTCCACCGCCCGGATGATTGCCTCCATGGCGTCGGGATCGACGGTGTCCGGCTGCGCGCCGGCAAGCCCGATAATGACAGCGCGGTCGGTACCGTGGCCGACACCCGTATAGGCCAGCGATCCATGCAGGCTGACGGCCAGGCGGCCCACCTCATAACCGGAAGGCCTTGGCCAGTCGCCGTTCAGGATGTCGCCGAGAAATCGGCCAGCGGCCGTCATCGGCCCCATCGTGTGAGAACTGGACGGACCAATGCCGATCTTGAAAACGTCGAAAACCGATAAAAACATTGTCTTACAACCCACCAAACCGGATTACGGTTTCGATGGATCATAAGCCTGAACGGTGCAAAAATGCACGTGCCGTCCGACACGACATGGATCAACAGCGACATGATGCGGTTTGATGGGAGCGGCCCACAAGAAAACGGCGCGGGATCATGTCTCGCGCCGTTTTTCGTTGCCCCAGAAAACTTGGGTTATATTCCCCCGAACAGGTAAACCAGTGCCAGCAATCCTGCAAATCCAATCACTGCCCGGACGGTTACGCCCCAGCAGGATTTACGGACGGTGTCTTCCATAATGGCTCCAATAATGCCCCAAACCTTTCCACCGGTCTTTATCGTGAGTGCCGTGTGGTAGGGGCGCGTTCTAAAGGAACGGATCGGCAATCGCAACCGCAAAAGGACGTGCTTATGGCGGCCATCGACGCCGTCTTTCGCGGCGGCAAAAAAGCGGTGAAGCATTTCAAGACTTTTTCAACTGGACAAAAGCGAAAAAAAATCTGTGCATGGATGCTCCTACGAGACAAATATCACAGTCGGCTCACGCCCGGACGGACGCAAAGCGTCGGCGGGCACATGAGTCTCAGTGAAGCAACAGGCCCTTTGGGATGGGCTTGATCCACATCGACGATCGATGAATAGTGCTGGCCAATCACCGGCCGCAACCGGCCTGTGAACGGCATGTCCGGCAGTCCAACCCAAAAGATCGGAGCCTACTCTGCAGACGATAAGACATGCCACAGTTGCCGATCTTCTGCTGGTCGCTCTGACCGCTCTCATCTGGGCCTCCGCCTTCATCGCGATCAAATTGGCGGTGCCGGAGGTCGGCCCCTATTGGCTGGCGGCAATCCGGGTGGCGGTCGGCTTCCTGGTGTTGCTCCCTTATGTTCTCTTTCGCGGTGTCGTCATGCCGGCAACACCGGGCGCGTGGACCCTGTTGATCGGCATGGCGCTGCTGAACGTCGTCTTCCCGTTCCTTCTGATCTCCTGGGCATCCCTGTCGCTCGACGCCGGCATCGTGTCGCTGTTGATGGGCACCGGTCCGTTTTTCGCGCTGGCGGGCAGCCATCTCCTGACCACCGACGACCGACTGACACCGCACAAACTGATCGGCGTGCTGCTTGGCTTTTCCGGGATTCTGGTGATCGTCGGCTTCGATGCCGTTACGGTGTTGTGGACGCAAAGCCTGGTGGCGCAGCTCGCATGTTTTCTGGCATCGTTGTGCTACGTCACCGCCGGCCTGATTATTCGGCGAATCGACATTCCGCCAGGGCGGCTCGCCTGCCTCGCGCTCGGTATATCGAGCGTGGTGTTGATTGTGCTGGCGCTCGTCGTTGACGGTCTGCCAGCCTCACATGTGTCGGCCACCGCCGCTGCGGCGCTCTTCTATCTTGGGCTCCTGCCGACGGGTTTGGCGTACCTGCTACGCTTCTATCTGATCCGGAAGATCGGCTACTCCACCTTTTCCATGGGCCTCAATTTGATTCCGGTATTCGGCATTCTCCTTGGAGTCTGGTTGCTCGGTGAGCCGCTGACGCTGCGCGTCCTCCTGGCACTTGCGCTGGTCGTGTGCGGCCTGTTCGTCGCACGCAGCGGCTCGAAACCGGCACTCGCAAACGAAACCGGGCGATGAGCGCACGCTCTGACAGCTCGAAACCCGTCGGCCGGATCGCGATCATCGACATCGCCCGGGGCACAGCCCTGCTTGCGATGGCGATCTATCACTTCGCGTGGGATCTCGAATTCTTCGGTTACGCTTCGCCCGGCATGACGGCCGACGTCGGCTGGCGTCTGTTTGCGCGCCTGATCGCCGGCAGCTTTCTGTTCCTCGTCGGGTTCAGCCTCGTTCTGGCGCATGGGCGCGGCATTCGATGGCGCCCTTTCGCCAAGCGGCTTGCCATGGTCTGTGCCGCGGCGCTGGCGATTACGGTGGTGACACGGTTCGCGACACCGGATCGTTTCATTTTTTTCGGCATCCTGCATTGCATTGCGGTCTCCTCGGTGGTCGGACTGGTGTTTCTGCACCTGCCGGCCACAGTCACCGGATTGAGCGGCATCGCCGTCATCGTCGTTGCGCCGCATCTCGCCGCACCGTTCTTCGATCATCCGGCCCTGCTCTGGCTTGGACTGGCGACCGGGCCGGTCCAATCCAATGACTATGTGCCGCTGTTTCCGTGGTTCGGCCCTGTGCTGCTCGGCATGGCCGCAGCACAATTCGCCGGCGGCACGGGTGTCCTTGCCAGGCTCGCCGCCCTTCGCCCCGGGTCCGGGATCCTGCCGTCCGGCCTCGATTTCGCCGGCCGGCACAGCCTCGCGGTCTATTTGATCCACCAGCCGGTTCTGGTCGCCGCGATCTCTCTCTTCAGCCTGATCGCACCGCCTGAGCAAGTAGACCCGGCAGCCCTGTTTCTCAGTAGCTGCAATCGGAGCTGCGTTCAGACCAACGAGGCCGGCTTCTGCGACCATTTCTGCGCCTGCACATTGCGGCGGTTGACCGAGGAAACGCTTCTGGATGCGATGATGTCGGAAGGGACGGAGGCGTTGTCAAAACCCGAGATACAGGCGGTCATCCAGGGCTGCACCGCGGATTTCTTCACATTGCCGCCATCAGAGTGACCGATCGCGGCTTCAGCACCATAAACCTGGAGGCCAAGGGCGCATTGCTTGAGAAATGAGGGGCGTCAGGTTCCAACACGCAATTCGGCAAGGCGCGCCAGGCAAGCCTCGTCGACATTGTCCAGTTCGGCCAGCGTCTCCTCGATATCCTTGCGCTTCTGATGAAGCTGTTCGCGCTTTTCCGCGACCCGTTTCATCATCAACTCGAGCTGCCCGAGTTCCCCGGGCGGGCCCTTATACATTTCGATAATCTCGCGAATCTCCGCGATGGTGAAACCGAGACGACGACCGCGCAGGATTTCCTTGATCAAATGCCGGTCAGACGCCTTGAAAAGCCGCGTTCTGCCACGGCGTTCGGGCTGGATGAGGCCTTCGTCTTCATAGAAACGCAGCGTGCGCGTCGACACGCCAAATTCCCGCGTCAGTTCGGTTATGGTATAGAGTTTGCGCACGTCGAATCCCGGATATCCTGTCCCGGAAGTGTAGACTTTCCCTTACGTAAAAGTCAATTATTTCACTTTCCGGTGGTTTTGCACAGGGTTAGCGGACCCCGGGCCAATATGGTTGTTACAGAAAACCGAACCACCATCCGGCGAGGCCGAGAAACGCGAAAAAGCCGACCACATCGGTGACGGTCGTGACGAAAACCGCCGAAGCAATCGCCGGGTCCACGCCGATCTTGTCCAGCAGAAGCGGCAGCAGAATGCCGGCAAGGCCGGCGGCCAACATGTTGATGATCATGGCAAGTCCGATCACGTAACCGAGCTGTATGTTGCCAAACCACAGAAACGCCAGAACGGCCACGATAACGGCGAAAACGACGCCATTGATGAGGCCGACGGCGGTTTCACGGCGGATGATGCGGGCGGCGTTATAGATATCGAGGTCCCGGGTGGCCAACGCCCGCACCGTGACCGTCAGCGTCTGGGTGCCGGCATTGCCACCCATCGAGGCGACGATCGGCATCAGCACGGCGAGCGCCACCATCTGTTCGATCGTCGCATCGAAGATTCCAATCACCAACGACGCCAGAACGGCGGTTCCGAGATTGACCAGCAGCCAGGGAAAGCGCGATTGCACGGTGGATGCAACATCGTCGGACAGTTCCTCGTCGCCGACGCCGCCCAATCTCTTGATATCCTCCTCGGCCTCTTCCTGAATGACGTCGACGACGTCGTCGATAGTCAAAACACCGACCAGCCGATCATTCTCGTCAACCACCGCGGCAGACAGAAGGTCGTACTGGCCCATCAACTGCGCGGCCTCCTCCTGGTCCATCGTCGCCGGAATGGGTCGGCTCGATTCGTGCATGATGTCTTCGATCCTGGTCTCACGCTTGCTGCGCAGGATCCGGTCGAGATCGACCGCGCCCAGCAGCCGGAAGGTCGGATCGATGACGAAGATCTGGGAGAAGGAATCCGGCAGGTCATCATCCTCGCGCATATAGTCGATGGTCTGGCCGACGCTCCAGAACGGCGGCACCGCAACGAACTCGGTCTGCATGCGCCGGCCGGCGGTGTCTTCGGGATATTTCAGCGAGCGGCGAAGACGGATGCGCTCCGTGAAGGGCAGTTTGGACAGGATCTCCTGCTGATCCTTTTCGTCCATATCCTCAAGGATATAGACCGCATCGTCGGAATCGAGTTCGCCGAGGGCCTCGGCGATCTTGTCGTTCGGCAGATCTTCAACAATATCGAGGCGAATGGCCTCATCGACCTCGGTCAGCGCGGTGAAATCGAAATCGTCACCCAAAAGCCGCACCAGCGCATGCCGCTGCTCGGGCTGCAGGGATTCGATCAGGTCGCCGAGTTCGGATTCGTGCAGGCCGGCGACATGTTGCTTGAGGAACAGCACGTCGCGGTCGGCGATGGCCGCACCGATACGGGCAAGATAATCGCTTCGGATCACGCCGTCGTGATCGTAGATCTCCAGACCTTCAGGCGGTCCGCCGACATCATGCTGTGCGCTGTGGTCGTCCATCAAACCCGACTCCCGATCCACGACAGGCCTTAACGCCGATGGAGTTTAAAACAAGTCCCGTCTACGCCAAATCGCCCGCTACAGGACATAGTCGAGCACCGCATCGGCGGTGCTCGGGCTGGTCGCCAGCGGCAGGTCGTAGACGATGGCAAGCCGCGTCAGCGCCTTGACGTCGACATCGTGCGGCATCGGCGAGAGCGGATCGACGAAAAACACCAGCCCGTCCAGCCTGTCTTCGGCAATCATGGCGCCGATCTGCTGGTCGCCGCCGAGGGGGCCGCTCTTTACCGATCGGATATTGAGATGCGGATAGGCGTCGCGGATGCGCCCGCCCGTCGTACCCGTCGCGACGATATCGACTCCGGCCAGCCGGTCGATATGGCGACCGACCCATTCCACCAACATGTCCTTGCGCGCGTCATGGGCAACCAGCGCGAGTGTCTTACCGGCGCCGGCGGTCATGGTTCCCGATGCTCCGCACTCGGTTTGCGCAGCGTCTTGCGCATGGACAGTTTTTCGATGTCCTTGCGCAGGCTCGGCTCGTATTTGATGAAACGCGACACCACGCGATAGCCCGCCGCTTCGTAGAATCCGATCGTGGGTGTGTTTCGCGCGTGGGTTTCGAGTTCCACATCTGCGAAACCGGCTTCGGCAATCGTCCGCTCGAGCGCTGCCAGCAATCGTTTTCCGACGCCTCGACCCTGATACTGCGGATCGACCCAAAGATCCGAGATGTAGTGGTCCATGTTCTCCCGCGCACCCCAACCAACAACGGCCGCGCCATTTTGCGCGACCAGTATCGTCTGCCACTGGTCGGCACAGAAATCACGATAGGCGCGATGCGCGTGGTCTCTAAGCTTTTCCGTGTCTTCACCCCAATGGGGAACGGCACTCTCCCACGCCCGGATACCGATATCCGCCAGTCGTTCCGAGTCGCCCGCGCACGCGCTTCGAAGGTCGATCATCGTTTCGTTTCCACGCCGATTGTCACATGGTGACCGGCCGGCTATAAGACGGCCCGAAAATAACACCCTGTCGCAGCGGACCCGGCGTCTGCGTAAGGGGATTTCGCGGATAAAGCAATGACCGCGGGACAATCGACATCGATCTTCGTCAAGGCACCACCGCTCGCCGTGTTTTCGGTGCTGTCCGATGTGGAGAATCGGGCGCCGATCATCGGTGCCGTAAGCCGCATCGTTCTTCGCTCGCCGCCTCCGGTGGCGGCGGGCACGGTTTTTCGCGAGTGGCGATCGGCACCGCTCTCTCTATGGGGCGTGCGCCTTGAGATCCGCGACTTCATGCCGCCGACCCGTCTGACGATGCTGCGGCGATGTGCCGGCCTGTCGCTGGGGGCTGTTTTCACGGTGGTGCCAGAGGGAGATGGCAGCCGTCTCGCCCTCACGGTCGATGGCGCGTTCCGGCCATGGCCCTTTCCGCCGATGACGTGGCTGGCACGTGCGCTCGCCGATCGCTGGAAACGGCAGTTGACAGGGGATCTTGCTGCGATCGGTCGGCATGCCGCTCAAAGGGCGGATCCGGCGTGGCGGCCGGGTATCGGCCGCTCAAGTGAAACGGACGGCCCGGGCATCCACTAACGCGACGAGGCGCGCACCACCGGATCGCCTTTGTCGGCCAGCGCCTTCAGATCGGCCGGTTTCAGTTCGACCGATTCACCGCAGCCGCAGGCTGATGTCTGGTTTGGATTGTTGAAGACGAAACCCGAGCGCAACTTGGTGGTCTCGAAATCCATCTGCGTGCCGAGCAGAAACAACACGGCCTCCGGCGCCACGAAGACGCGCGCGCCATGCATCTCGACCACATCGTCCTTGCCGTCGGCTTCCGTGGCCAGGTCCACCGTATATTCCATTCCGGCGCAGCCTCCCTTCTTGATGCCGATACGCAAGCCGAGTGCCGGCTCGTCCGCAGCCGCCACGAGGCTTTTGACACGATCCGCGGCCTTTTCCGTCAACGTCATGACCTCAAAACGGCCCATGGGACATCTCCAACATCCGTATGGCGCTTCTGCCTGGATTTCCAAGCCGACCGGCCATTAAACCTTACTCAAAAAGGAAAGATAATGGCAACGCCGTGATTTTCAATCAGTACCAGCCGACCGCGATCTGGGCCTCTTCGGACATCCTGTCGGGTGTCCAGGGCGGATCGAAGGTCATATTGACGTCGACGCCGGAAACCCCTTCAACCGCGCCGACCGCGTTTTCCACCCAGCCCGGCATTTCACCGGCAACCGGACAGCCGGGCGCCGTCAGCGTCATATCGACGCGCACGGTGCGGTCATCCTCGATGTCGATGCGGTAGATCAAGCCAAGTTCATAGATATCGGCCGGGATCTCCGGGTCGTACACCGTCTTGATGGCGGCGATAATGTCATCCGTCATCCGCGCCAGCTCATCCCGGGGAATGGCAGATGCGGTAAAGGTCGCCTCGGTCGGCGCCTGCTCGGTGATCATCTCTTCGTTCATCGGGTTCATCCCCTGGTTCCGCCGTCAGGCAAAGAAGGCCCGCGCCTTCAACAATGCATCATAGAGGGCATCCACCTCCCGGCGCGTATTGTATAGCCCGAAGGAGGCGCGGCATGTCGATGTCACGCCGAAGCGCCGCAAAAGCGGTTGCGCGCAGTGTGTCCCGGCACGCACCGCGACACCCGACCGATCGATGACCATGGATATGTCGTGCGCGTGAATCCCTTCCATCTCGAAGGACACGATAGCACCTTTGCCCGGTGCTTCACCAAAAATACGCAACGAATTGATTTGGCCGAGCTTCTCATGTGCGTAGGCGCATAGATCGGCCTCATGGGCCGCAATGCGGTCCCGGCCGATCGAATCGACATAGTCCAGCGCCGCGCCGAGACCAATCGCTTGCACGATCGGCGGCGTGCCGGCCTCGAAGCGATGTGGCGGATCGTTGTAGGTGACCGAGTCCAGACTGACATCGAGGATCATCTCACCGCCGCCCTCGAAGGGGCGCATCCCGTCGAGCACCGCCTTCTTGCCATAGAGCACGCCGATGCCGGACGGCCCATAAAGCTTGTGACCGGTGAAGACGTACCAGTCGCAGTCGATATCGCGGACATCGACATCCATGTGCACCGCCGCCTGGCTGCCGTCGATCAATACGGGAACGCCGCGTGCGCGGGCGATCCGACACACCTCCTTGACCGGCACGACGGTGCCCAGAACATTCGACATATGCGTCAGCGCGATCAGTTTGGTGCGTTCGGTCAGCTGCGCCTCAAAATCGGCGATATGGAAATTGCCCCGGTCGTCGACCGGGATCCATTTCAGAACCGCACCCTGGCGCTCACGGATGAAGTGCCATGGAACGATATTGGAGTGGTGCTCCATGATGCTGAGCACAATCTCGTCGCCTTCGCCGATCGCCGGCATTCCGAAACCATAGGCGACGGTGTTGATCGCCTCCGTCGTTGATTTGGTGAACACCACCTCGTCGACCGACTCGGCATTGATGAAACGACGCACCTTCTCGCGCGCCGCTTCATAGGCGTCGGTCGCGGCGTTGGACAGGAAATGGAGACCGCGATGCACATTGGCATATTCGTGCGCATAGGTGTGCGCGATCGTATCGATCACGCTTTGGGGCTTCTGCGCCGACGCGCCGTTGTCGAGATAAACCAGCGGCTTGCCGTAGACCTCGCGGGACAGGATCGGAAAGTCCCAGCGGATCGCCTCGACATCGTAAACTGCCGGCCGGTCGGCCGGTGTCTCGCCCATCACCGCGTGCTGCACGTTAACCATGATTGTCCAGCCAAGTTTCGAACCGGCTCTCCAGGGCCTCGACCAGCGCCTCGTTGTCCAGTTCTTCCACGATCTCTGCAATAAAGGCCTTGATCAGCAAAGCCCGTGCTTTCTTTTCCGAAATGCCGCGGGCGCGCATGTAGAAGAGCTGGTTGTCGTCGATATCGACGACAGTGGCGCCATGGCCGCATTGCACATCGTCGGCGAAGATCTCCAGTTCCGGCTTGGCGGCGAACTCGGCCGTATCGGACAGGAGCAGCGTGTTGCAAGCCATGCGGGCATCTGTTTTCTGGGCGACGGAGGCCACTTTGATCTGCCCCTGGAAGACGCCGCGCGCCCGGTCGAAAACGACGTTGCGGAACGTCTCGGTCGACACGCAATCGGGCACCAAATGGTCGAGCGTCATCGTCACATCCGTGTGGCTTTCGCCTGCGAGCAGATTGACGCCGCGCAAAGTGAGCACAGAATGCTCGCCGCCGGCCTGAACGTGGATTTCCTGGCGCACCAGCCGGCCGCCGTGGTTGGCGACAAACAGGGTCAGCCGCGACTCGCGCCCCAATTCGACATTAATCTGACCGAAATGCGTATCCGAAAGCCCCTGTTCCTGACTGATCACCCAGATGATGTCGGCACCGTCGCCGACCCGCAGATCGGTGATCGACGAAACCAGCGCTTCCCCTTCGCCGATAGCGGCTTGGCGCTCGACAAACAGGCCGGAGGCACCGTTGCCGATGGTTACGGGAAAGCGCGTATGCGCCTGGCCGCCGCCTTGGAGGACCTGCAGTTCCAGCGGCCGTTCCAACGCCACGCCGGCGTCGACGGTCAGACCGCAGCCGTCGGTCACATAGGCGCCGTTGATGCGCCCAATCACATCATCCCGATCGCGCGCCTCCATCCCGTTCGCGGCCGCACCGCTGGTCAGCGCGTCGCGGTAAGCGCTGACCGCAATACCCTTGGGCGCGGCTCGCTCACCCAAATGCCCGTCGATGACGGTGATCACATCCGATCCCGGGAGGAGAGAGCTGAACGGCTTGGCGGTCGACGCCTCCGAAAAGGCCGGAACCGATTTCAGCAGGGTTCTGAGGTCGGTATAATGCCAGTCCTCGACACGGCGCGTCGGCAAACCGTTATCTTTGATATGCTCAATAAAGCCGTTGCGGATAGCGGAGACCCGGTCATTACCGGGAAGCGCGTCGGCGCGATCCAGATAGGCCTGGACGATAGATTGCTCGGCGGCTGTGATCGGTCTTTTGATCTGCATGTTCATAACAAAACCTTTTGATCCGCGATATCGTCAGGCCGCGCGCCCGACTACGTCGCCATAGCCGCGGTTTTCCAGTTCGAGCGCCAGGGACTTATCGCCCGATTTGACGACCTGGCCGCGATAGAGCACATGCACAGTGTCGGGCACGATATACTCCAAAAGACGCTGATAATGGGTGATCATCACAATAGCCCGGTCCGGCGATCGCAGCGCATTGACGCCGTCCGCGACGACCTTGAGCGCATCGATGTCAAGACCGGAATCGGTCTCGTCAAGAACGCACAGTTTCGGCTCGAGCAGCGCCATCTGCAAGATCTCGGCGCGCTTCTTTTCACCGCCGGAGAAGCCGACATTCAACGGCCGTTTCAGCATGCTCATGTCGATGTCGAGCGCGCCCGCGGCTTCCTTGACGCGGCGAATGAAATCGGGCGTGGAAAGCTCGTCCTCGCCGCGCGCCTTGCGCTGTTCGTTCATCGCCACCTTCAGGAACTGCATCGTGGCAACGCCCGGAATCTCGACCGGATACTGGAACGCGAGAAACAGACCGGCGGCGGCGCGTTCTGATGCGTCCAGGTCAAGGATGCTTTCGCCATTATAGAGGATGTCGCCCTCGGTCACCTCGTAATCCTCGCGGCCGGCAAGCACATAGGAGAGCGTCGATTTTCCCGACCCGTTCGGTCCCATGATGGCTGCAACCTCGCCGTTCTTTACCGTCAGGTCCAGGCCGCGGATAATCTCGGTCCCGTCTTCGGCGATGCGGGCGTGCAGGTTTTTGATTTCAAGCATATTTCGTTCCAGATTGTTTGCTGTGCGCCACGAACGGCGTGGCGCTGATGTTTGCGATGAGCCGGCGGCCCGCGGCCTACCCGACGCTGCCTTCGAGGCTGATCCCGATGAGCTTTTGCGCCTCGACCGCAAACTCCATCGGCAGTTCCTGTATCACCTCCTTGACGAAACCATTGACGATCAAGGCGATCGCCTCCTCTTCCGGAATACCGCGCTGGAGGCAATAGAAGAGCTGGTCCTCGGAGATCTTCGAGGTCGTCGCCTCATGCTCAAAATGCGCAGTGGAGTTCTTGGCCTCGATATAGGGAACGGTGTGCGCCCCGCATCTATTGCCGATGAGCAGCGAGTCGCACTGTGTAAAGTTGCGCGCGTTCTCCGCACGGCGATGGGCTGAGACCTGGCCGCGATAGGTGTTGTTGGATTGTCCCGCCGAAATGCCCTTTGAAATGATCCGGCTCGATGTGTTCTTGCCGAGATGGATCATCTTGGTGCCGCTGTCGATCTGCTGATGGCCGTTGGAAACGGCAATCGAGTAGAACTCGCCACGCGAATTGTCGCCGCGCAGGATACAAGACGGATATTTCCAGGTGATGGCGGAGCCGGTCTCGACCTGCGTCCACGAAATCTTGGAATTGGCGCCCCGGCAATCGCCGCGCTTGGTGACGAAATTGTAAATCCCGCCCTTGCCGTCCATGTCGCCGGGATACCAGTTCTGAACAGTCGAATATTTGATTTCCGCGTCATCGAGCGCAATGAGCTCGACCACGGCGGCATGAAGTTGGTTTTCGTCGCGTTGCGGTGCGGTGCATCCCTCAAGGTAGGAGACATAGGCCCCCTCCTCGCAGATGATCAGCGTGCGCTCGAACTGACCCGTGTTCTTTTCGTTGATGCGGAAATAGGTCGACAACTCCATCGGACACCGCACGCCTTTCGGCACATAGACGAAAGACCCGTCGGTGAAGACGGCCGAATTCAAGGTCGCATAGAAATTGTCGGAGACCGGCACCACCGAGCCGAGATATTTGCGAACCAGATCGGGATGTTCGCGAATCGCCTCAGAGATCGACATGAAGATCACGCCGGCCTTCGCCAACTCCTCTTTGAAAGTGGTGACGACCGAAACCGAATCGAAAACCGCATCGACGGCGATCTTGGATTCCTGCACACCGGCAAGAATTTCCTGCTCGCGAAGCGGAATGCCCAGCTTCTCATAGGTGGCGAGCAGTTCCGGATCGACTTCGTCCAGCGTTTTCGGTCCCGTCTGATTCTTCGGGGCGGCATAATAGTAGATGTCGTTGAAATCGATGTCGGGATACTCGACCCGGGCCCAGCCGGGCTCCTGCATCGTCAACCACCGTTTATAGGCGTCGAGGCGCCATTCGAGCATCCATTCCGGCTCTTCCTTCTTGGCCGAGATGAAGCGAATGATGTCTTCGTTAAGCCCCTTGGGGGCCTTGTCCATTTCGATGAGGGTTTCGAAGCCGTATTTATACTGGTCTACATCGATCTGGCGAACCTGATCGATGGTCTCCTGCACTGCAGGCATTGGCGCTCTCCAATCTTGCCGGATTCAAGGTCCGACAGTTTGTCAACGTCATATATGTGTCCGGCTTGGCTTCCGCCTCGCCACACCAATCGATCTAGTGCCACGAAAAGCCGATTTCCATAACCGCCATTGCTTGTAGGCTGTTTTTTAGAATATTTCCAGAGTAGCGGCGCATAATTCATGATATTTTTTGTCAATTTTTTGAACCGCGACGCCGGAGCGGTTGCCGGCATCTCCGCCGGACGGCTTTACACCGCCGGTTCCGGCGGCGATAAATGGGCATGCCGACCATCCCGATAAACGATCTCGACCTTTACTACGAGACCGCCGGCGAAGGGCCGCCGCTGCTCCTGATCGCCGGCTTCGCCAGCGACAGCCAGAGCTGGGCGCCGGTGATACCGAGGCTGAGCGAACACTATCGGTTGATCATGCCCGACAACCGGGCCGTTGGCCGCACCGCGCCGCAGGACGCGTCGACCAGCATCGAACAGATGTCCGAAGATTGCCTGGCCCTTATAGATGCTCTGCAACTTAAGCAGGTTCCGGTTCTCGGTCACTCGATGGGCGGGATCGTCGCCATGCATATGGCCGCCCACTGGTCGCATCGGGTGCAGCAACTTGTCCTTGCGGCGTCGTCCCCGTCTCGAAGCGCTCGCACGGTCTCGCTCATCGACACGTTGGTGGCACTGCGCGAGGCCGGAACGCCCGATCCGCTTTGGTTCAAGACATTGTTCCACTGGCTGCTCGCGCCGCCGTTCTTCGAGGACCCTGCCGCCGTCGACACGGCGGTCAAACTTGCGGTGAGCTATCCCTATCTGCAACCGGTCGCGGCGATGCGCCGGCAGGCAGACGCGATCGCGCGTTTCGAAGCCGATGGCCTGACGACGCGCGTCAAAACGCCGACACTCGCTATTCTCGGCGAATGTGATCTTCTTATCCCGTCAAGCGACGCGGTCAGCGCGTTGTGCACCATCGGCGATATCCGCTTCGAGGAGATGCGCGACGCGGCGCATTCCTTGCACTGGGACGATCCGCGGACCTTTTGCGATATCGTCCTCGACTTCCTGAAACTGGATTGACGTCCTATGACGCAACCCTGAGCGACCGCCTTTTACCGTCGATCTTGTCGAATGCCGCAAGAAAGGCCGCAATATCCTCCTGAGTGGTCTCCGCTCCGAGACTGACTCGGATGGCGCCCTGTTCGGCATCGGCCCCCATCGCCACGAGGACATGACTCGGACCGACCTTGCCGGACGAGCAGGCCGAGCCGGCCGACACGGAAACCCCCTCCAGGTCGAAGGCGATTTGTGCCGTCTCCGCCTTGAGACCCGGCAGGGCGAAAAAACTGGTATTGGGCAGACGCGTCGCTTGGGCGCCATAGATGATGCAATCGCCGCACCGCTCGAGGATGGTGGCCTCGAGTGCGTCGCGCAGAGCCGCGACACGGGCGCGATAGTCGTTCATTTCAGCGCCGACATGGGCGGCGGCGGCGCCGAAGCCGGCAATAGCGGCCGGGTTCTCTGTACCGGATCGGTGGCCTTTTTCCTGGCCGCCACCCGACACCAGCGGCTCCGGCATCATCACGTCGCCTGCCGCGACCAGCGCCCCGGCTCCTTTCGGCCCGCCGATCTTGTGCGACGACAAAATCAGGAAATCGGCGCCCAGATCGTCGATATCGACGGGGATGCGGCCGACCGCTTGCACCACGTCAAGGGCAAGGACCCCACCGCTTTCGCGCACCGCTTCAACAATCTCGGCCATCGGCTGGATGACGCCGGTCTCGTTGTTGGCAAGCGTCAGGCAGACCATCGGCAGGCCGGACTCCCGATCATGCGCGGTCAAGCGACGTTTCAGCGCCGCCACATCGATCAACCCGTCACGGTCGACACCGACAGCGGTCATGTGTCGCCGCTCGAACCGTCCGCCGGCCAGAATGCAGGGATGATCGGCGGCGCCATGATAAAGCGCACCTGTTGCCAGATCGGCCTTGCCCATCTTGAAACGCGGCGTCAGCACCGTGGCGGCGGCCTCAGTCGCACCGCTCGTGAAGATGACCCGTGCCGGCTCGGCTCCGACAAGTTGCGCCACCTGCCGTCGGGCGCGTTCGATCACTGCGCGCGCGCCACGCCCGTCGCGGTGTACCGAAGACGGATTGCCCGGAAGGTCGAGCGCCGACAGCGTCGCCGCCCGCGCTTCGGCAAGCAGCGGCGCCGTCGCATTGTGGTCGAGATAGATGCGTCTCTTGTTCATTCCGGTCAGGGCCTTACCCGATGCTGTGCCGCATTTTCCTTGAAATCTCGAATGGCGATGCCTTATGACACTCGGTGATATCCGCGAGGACCGATAAAAACAACGATCAACCCATGTCAATCGAGCGGGTGGCAGAGTACAAAATGCCCCGTGCCCGGGCGGCTCTGCCGCGATTCTTGACATCTCTACCGGAGATACGATGCCAGAAGTCATATTCAGCGGCCCGGCAGGACGCCTTGAAGGCCGTTATCAGCCCGCCAAGGAAAAGAACGCGCCGATCGCCATCGTGTTACACCCGCATCCGCAATTCGGCGGCACCATGAACAATCAGATCGTCTACCAGTTGTTTTATATGTTCCAGAAGCGCGGCTTTACCACATTGCGTTTCAATTTTCGCTCCATCGGCCGCAGTCAGGGCACCTTCGACCACGGAACCGGCGAGCTGTCGGACGCGGCAGCGGCGCTGGACTGGATCCAGGGCCTGCATCCCGACAGCAAGAGCTGCTGGGTGGCCGGCTATTCCTTCGGCTCCTGGATCGGCATGCAGCTTTTGATGCGTCGACCGGAAATCGAAGGTTTCATGTCGATCGCGCCGCAGCCCAATACCTATGATTTCGCCTTTTTGGCGCCCTGCCCCTCCTCCGGCCTGATCATCCACGGCGACGCCGACCGTGTGGCGCCTGAGAAGGACGTCCAAGGCCTGGTCGAAAAGCTCAAGGCACAGAAGGGCATCATGATTACGCAAAGAACCGTATCGGGGGCCAATCATTTCTTCAGCGGAAAGGTCGACGAATTGATTACCGAATGCGCTGACTACCTCGACCGCCGGCTGGCCGGAGAACTCGTTCCGGAGCCGTTGGGCAAACGCATTCGCTGAGCGCAGCGAAGGGAGCGCGCTGGCGATGGGCTGGAAGAGGCGGCGCTGGTTGGGCACGGTCACCGCTTTGTTTGGCCTGTGCTGGGCTCTGTCGGCGACGGCGGCATCGCCATACGACGACCAGCCGGCATCCATTGCCGTTCCGGCCGGTCCGTTCATCATGGGCTCCACAGAGGCTGAGCGGGAGACGGCCTATCGGCTCGACGAGGCCGCTTACGGCCACAGCGTGACACGGCAGCGCGGATGGTACGAAATCGAAACACGGCAGACGGTGACGCTGCCGGCCTACCGCATTCTGACGACGCCGGTGACCAACCGCGACTATGCGCAGTTTGTTGCCGAGACCGGCCATCCGCCGCCGTCGGTCAGCGCCGCGGTGTGGGACGGCTATGGCCTGATCCATCCTTATGAGCGCGCCGTGCCCTATCTCTGGACCGAAATCGAGCCGCCGCCCGGGCGATTGCAGCATCCCGTCGTTCTGGTCAGCCATCGGGACGCAGAGGCCTACGCAGACTGGCTCAGCATCAAAACCGGCCAGCGCTGGCGGCTGCCGACGGAAGCCGAATGGGAAAAAGCGGCGCGCGGGCCGGACGGCCGCCTGTTCCCCTGGGGCGACGCTTTCGATGCCGGTAAGCTTAACAGCCACGACGCCGGACCGTTTGCCACTGCGCCGGTGGGTTCCTACGCGGCGGGCGCGAGCCCATACGGCATGTTGGACGCCGCGGGCCAGGTGTTCGAATGGACGGCCACGGCAGCCGGCGAAGGCCGCCACATCGTCAAGGGTGGCTCCTGGGACGACCGCGGCTGCGGCGTGTGCCGCCCCGCCGCACGCCATTCCAGGCCCGACGCGATCAAGCACATCCTGATCGGCTTCCGGCTGGTTCGTGACAGCGCCTGAAACGACGCGCACCGATCCACGGCTTCAATCAACTGCATCGATCGATCGGTTCACAACAAATGGCGTGAAATCCGCCAGAAAGGATGATAGGCCGGGCGCCGGTTCCAGATCCAATACGAGAGACAGCGACCATGTCCGTCTTCACGTCCGATTTCCTCCATATCCTGCGAGAACGCGGATTCATTCATCAGACCTCGGATGATGCCGGCCTCGATGCCTTATGCAGGACGCAGACGGTCACCGCTTATATCGGCTTCGATCCAACGGCCTCCAGCCTGCACGCCGGCTCGCTGATGCAGATCATGATGCTTCATTGGCTGCAGAAGACCGGCCATCGGCCGATTGCGCTGATGGGCGGCGGCACCGGCATGATCGGCGATCCGAGCTTTAAGGACGAGGCACGCCAATTGATGTCGCCGGAGAAGATCGCCGACAACATTGCCGGTATCAAACGCTGCTTCTCGCGCTATCTGGACTTCGGCGACGGTCGGACCGACGCCCTCATGATCAACAACGCCGACTGGCTGATGGATATCAACTATGTGGATTTCCTGCGCGACGTCGGCCGTCATTTCTCCGTCAACCGCATGCTGACATTCGACTCCGTCAAATTGCGGCTCGACCGGGAGCAGTCCCTTTCTTTCCTGGAGTTCAACTACATGATCCTCCAGGCCTATGACTTCGTCGAGTTGAACAAACGCTTCGACTGCCGGCTGCAGATGGGCGGTTCGGATCAATGGGGCAATATCATCAACGGAATCGATCTCGGCCACCGCATGGGCGCACCGCAGCTCTATGCGCTGACCTCGCCGCTGCTGACGACATCCTCCGGCACGAAGATGGGCAAATCGGCGACCGGCGCCGTCTGGCTCAATGCCGACCTGTTGAGCGCCTACGATTTCTGGCAGTATTGGCGCAACACCGAGGACGCCGATGTCATCAGGTTTCTGAAGCTTTACACGACGTTGCCGATGGGCGAAATCGACCGCCTGGCAGCGCTTGGCGGATCGGAAATCAACGAGGTCAAGAAAATCCTCGCCACGGAGGTGACGGCGCTGCTGCACGGCCGCGCGGCCGCCGAGGAAGCGGCCGAGACGGCGCGCAAGACCTTCGAGGAAGGTACGTTGGCGCAGAACCTGCCGTCCATCGACATTCCGGCCGCCGAACTGCAAGACGGCGTGGGGCTGCTGACGCTGTTCGTCAAGGCCGGGCTCGCCACCTCCAACGGCGAGGCGCGACGGCACGTAAAAGGCGGCGCGGTGCGCATCAACGATCAGCCGGTCACCGACGAGAAACGCCTGATCCGCGAGGCCGATGCATCCGAGGACGGCGTGATCAAGCTGTCCCTCGGCAAAAAACGACACGTGTTGGTGCGGGCGGCCTGACCTCTGCTTTTCGAACGCAGGATCGAACGGCTGGGTTCCACGACCTAACGGCTGGGTTCCGCCACGGTAGATCGGGTCGCCGACCCGTCATGCGGCCTGAACTCGAAAATGCTGCGGAAGATACCGGGCGCAATCGCCGAGATGGGATTGATGGCTAGCTTCGGGTCGTCGAGGCTACCGGTCAGGCGAAAGGTAATGCCGATCAGGGCACGTTCGCGGCGATTGCCGAGCAGCGCACCGATGATCGGTATCTCACCGAAGATCCTGTTCAACCCGTAGGCGGGCATGAAAGTGCCGGTGATATCCATGCGCCCGTCCTTGTCATAGACGGTGCCCTGAAAGGCGAAGCCGACGGTCGAACCACGCGCGATGCCATCGCTGAGCTTCAGATACCCGACGCCCTTGTCTATCTTGGCCGATGCGACATCGAAATGGACATGGCCCACCTCGATGGGTTGCCCAGCGGCCTGGTTGAGGCTCTGGCCGCCCTCGGACCGGCTCGACACCAGCGACCGCAGACGTTCTTCGCCGACAATGTCAAAATCGCGAATCTCAATCGTTCCCAGATATGGGCCACTCGCCTGCCTGCGAAGCGTAGCATTGAGCGTACCGCCTTCGATCTTGTCGTAGGTATCGAGAAAGCGGGCTGTAATGCCCGCATTGGCGCTCTTCAATGTCAGCGTGCTGCCGCCCTCGCTTTCGACACTGTTGACCTCTATGGGAAGGCCGTTGGAGGTCGACGCAGTCAGGTCGAGCGACAGAATCCGGCTGCCACGACCGACATAATCCATCTTGAAATCGCTCAGAACCTCATTGCCGAAACCGGTCGCGCGATCGGCATTCATCACAATCTCCACCTGCGGAGCAGTGCCGGTTCCGGAAGCACCGCCGTCGGTTTCCGACATGAAGGTTTTAATCGCGGAACGCAAATCGACTGCCCGTCCGCTGACATTGATCTTGTACGCACCGCCGCTGCGCGCAACGCGCGCGCTGAAGCTGTCGTTCCTGTTCAACGTCGCCTGGGTGATTGTCGCCGAAACCAGCTCCCCTTTGTCCAGGCGCAGGCTGCCACGCATGGAAAAACCCTCGCCGGTGATCACCATATCGTCGATCGAGATCTTCTCCGGCGGGCGGGTCCCATCCACGGCGCTGCCGGTGGCCTGGGCGCCTTCGGCGGTCATCACAAAGGTCGCCCGCGCCTGAATGCCCTTGCCCTTCGACCAGCCGATCCACGGCAGCATCAGTTTGGCCTCGGTAAGATCGACGGAGATCTCCTGCCTGCGGTCGTCGTGCAGCTTCGCCGTCACACTAATCGTTCCGTCGATGAACTGATTGAGCTGGGCGGCGAACTGGGCCCGATCCGCATTGTCCATCGTCAACGACACCGTACGGTCCCGATCCGGCCCGGTCGCCGTGTCCAGCGGCTCGGTGAAATCCAGGTGGCCCACCATGCCATCCAGCGCAGCATCCGTATCGAACACGATTTTCTCCGGGTCGACGAACATCTTGCCCCTGGCGTCCGACACTTTCACGCCGTCTATCGGCGGGCCGACGCTGACCCCGTCCAGGTCGATTTCGACCTTCCAATCAGGGCTCGGCGGGTTCTGGTTCTGGATCACGCCGAAGACGACATCGATCTGTGACGTCACCGGTCCGTCGAAATCCTCCGGCTGATAGGACGTGCGCTCCAGCGCGTTGATCGGCCGATAGGACGACAGTTCCGCAACGGCGGACGCATCACCGGACACGGAGATATCGAGATGGGCCATGAGCGGCATGGCATCGGTCTGCGGGATCAGGAAGCTGCCGCCCGCAATCTCGACCGTGCGACCGGTTGGAAAATAGGATTTGCCCTTGTCGATCGCCAGTTCGAAACGGGCCCCGCGCAGGGTCAGCGTGCCGTTCGCCTCGCGCACCGGCGGAATGTCGCCGGCGACGTCGAAGCGGGCGTCCTCTATGTCGAAGGCGATCTGGAGTTGGTTGTGGTCAAGCCGCATGGGCCCGGGCAGCGCTTCGGCCATGCGGCCTTCCGGTATGAAGATCCGGATCGACCCGTCGGTGACAGTGCCGCCAAAGGCATTTTGATGCACCCATCGACGCGGTTGCTTGGCGAGCCAATAGGGCCAGAGCTGTTTGACGGTGGCCGTGTCCATCTTTTCGACATTGGCCACAAAGCTGACTTCCGGGCTGGTGTCGGTAAAGCGGATGCTCGCAGACGAGAACATCGCTCCCTGCGTGCCGGATATGATGAAATCGTCGATATAAAGACGGCTTTCGGCCTTCACATAACGCGCGAAAGCCTTCATCGCCACGGCAACCGGCGCTTCGCTGGAGTCCCTTGGCGACAGGATCGCATGATCGACCAGCAGATCGATGCCGAAACCCTGTTCGCTCTGCCCAGGGAGATCGTCCAGATCGATGATGCCACCGTTGAAGCTGTAGGACGATGCACCGATATTCAATCGCGACGGCCGGAACTCCAGCGACTTGCGGTCCGGATCCAGCATCAGGCGAATATCGCTGCGCTTTAACTCGGCGGCAACCCCATCCATAAAGAGCTCGCCGGCACCCAGTTGCAGGTCCGCATGGAGGCTGGCAGGCGTATCGTCGCTTGCCTCTTGCGCTGTGATCTCGATCTGCGCGCTGCTTTCAAGCCGGAACTTCTGTTTCGGGTCGCCGGTGAACTCGCGGATCATATCGCCGACATGCACACCGGTCACCTCGGCCGTCAGACGCTTGCCGCCCGCCGTTTCATCGGCCATCAAAGTGCGGGCATCGATATGGATGTCCTGTCCGCCGAAACTGATCCGCGCATCCAAGTCAAGCCCGGTATCGGGCGCAGTAGTGATTTCCGCCGCGGTCACGTCGATCACCCGTTCGGCCGACGTCCCGGTCGCGTCCCGGGTGCGCTGGCCGAGACCGGCAATGACCCAATCTTTAAAGACGACCCTGTCAGTTTCACGCCTTTCCATGGTTGTGTTTGCCGCGCGCAAAGCCGCAATGGTCCTGTTCACCATCGCTTCCATGTTATCGATGCGGAACGGCCCGGCGCTTTCGGTTGCCTCGGTCATCAGATTGCCGAGGTCAAGACGGGCAATATCGACAAAGCCGCCATCGATTTCGATGTGCGACACGCTCAAATGCCCCGATAGCAGCGGCAGGACGTGAAGCGCGATTCGAACCTCAAGCGCACTGACCGCCTCTTCGCCATCATCGCTGTTGTAGATGCGCACGCCACGCGCCTCGATGGCGATGCGTCCGTCGCCGGCAAAGCTGAAACCGGCGGCATCGACCTTGGCGATGAAACGGTCGCCGACGGCGTCTTGCAGCAGGATCTGGGCGCGGTTCGTGAGCGGACCGTCGCCGATGCCGCCATCGATCAGCAAAACACCGATAAGCAGGACAACAACAATGGCGGCGGTCACGCCAGCGAAGAGGCGCGCGCAGCCATGCACGAAACCACGCTTGTGCGGCGTGTTCACAATGATCGCGTCTTCGGCATTGGCGGACGGCATGGAATGCAGCGCGGCAGCGCGATGCTCTTCCCGTTTCTTTTGATCGCCGTCGTCAGCTGTCATGCATCATTGTTCCGGGGAACCCATCCGTGCCGGTCCAAGGCCAGGCGCCATTCCATCCTGCGTCTGTCAAACATATTTTTGACTTCGGCCATGGACGATTTTCAGTCACCTTATATATAGCACGCAAGCAAAGATTGAAGTCCACCGCTCAATGAGAGGAAAGCGTCCATGACAGCTCTTGCCGAAGGTATGAAAGCCCCAGAATTCAACCTGCCGCGAGACGGCGGCGGGACGGTTTCGCTTTCCGATTACGCCGGCGGCAAACTCGTGTTGTTCTTCTATCCAAAGGACGACACAAAGGGCTGCACGGCGGAAGCGATCGCCTTCACCGGCCTGCAGCCGGAATTCGAAAAGGCCAAGACCGCTCTCCTCGGCATGTCTCCCGACGGTGTCGCCAGCCACGACAAATTCGTCGCCAAACACACCTTGTCCGTTCCGCTTGCATCCGATGAGGACAAATCCACCCTGGAGGCCTATGGCGTGTGGGTCGAAAAGAGCATGTACGGCAAGAAATATATGGGTGTCGAGCGCTCGACTTTCCTGATCGACGAGGCCGGCAACATCGAAAAGATCTGGCGCAAGGTCAAAGTGCCGGGTCACGCCGAAGCAGTGCTGAAGGACGTGGCAGGGTAGCGCCGCCGCAGCCCGCCACTACGCCATGTCACACGCCGTGCCTTTTGAAACGCTGCGCGCCGGCGCCGTGGCGGCGATCGCGTCGTCGGATCTCGATGCCAAGACACGGCTGACCCAGACGGCGGCGCTCCGATGGCATGCGCGGACGTTGTCGTTGCGTTCGCCGCTGGACCCGCCGCTTCCCGACCGACCCGGCCGGCCGGCCAAGCCGGAACTCCTGCCGCCTCGTATGGTCCGGAAGCGCAATCTGAATTCAACCGCCGGCCGCATCGCGTTGTTGCACGCGATTGCCCATATCGAGTTGAACGCCATCGATCTGGCGCTTGACATTGTCGCCCGCTTTGCGGCCGAACCCGTGCCGCGCAGCTTCTTTGATGGCTGGATGCAGGTCGCTTCCGAGGAAGCCAAGCACTTTCTGCTGATCCGCCAGCGGCTGCGAACACTTGGCGCGGATTATGGCGACCTGCCGGCCCATGACGGTCTCTGGCAAGCGGCCCATGACACCCGCAACGATCTTTCGGCACGCCTCGCGGTCGTGCCGCTGATCCTGGAGGCTCGCGGTCTCGACGTCACGCCTTCGCTTCAGGACAAGATGCGCTCCAGCGGTGATATCGAGAGCGCGGAGATCCTGCAGATCATCTATGACGATGAGAAGAAACATGTCGCTGTCGGCGCCAAATGGTTTCGGTTCCTGTGTCACCGGCAGGGCAGGCACCCGGCGGAGACATTCCAACGGTTGGTGCGGGCCAACTTTCGCGGTCAAGTGAAAGCGCCCTTCAATGATGTCGCACGCGCCGAGGCCGGGCTGACGCCCTCCTTCTATCGCAACATCACCGCCGCCAATGCCTCCTGACGCCGAGCGTTCGACGGTCGGTTCGAATCGCTTAAAAACGACGTCAACGCGCCGGTGTGCATGACGGCGGTGACGGTGGCGTACACGGCGCGGCTGTGCATGCGGACACCGGATTGTCACCAACACCAAATCGTGATCGACCGAATCGGACGCGAAAGGCGCTTTTGTGGCATCCGGACAGGCGAATTCGGGCGATTTTCTTGACTTGACGGTGCGATCGGACTAGTCGGGGCGCAACGATTGCCGGACGACATGGCGTCGGTCGCGCCGGAGCGAAAACAGTTCTTCCAACGGAAAAGACAACCCTTTGGTAACATTCTCAGACCTTGGCTTGAGCCAGAAAGTGCTTTCGGCCGTAGACGATGCCGGATACACGACACCAACACCCATACAGGCGGGCGCCATTCCACCCGTGCTGTCGGGGCGGGATCTGCTGGGCATTGCCCAGACCGGGACAGGCAAGACCGCCGCCTTCGTGCTGCCAATGTTGACAAAACTGGAAAAGGGTCGCGCGCGCGCCAGGATGCCACGCACGCTGATCCTGGAGCCCACCCGCGAATTGGCGGCGCAGGTCGCAGAAAATTTCGTCAGTTACGGCAAGTACCACAAGCTCAACATCGCGTTGTTGATCGGCGGCGTTTCCTTCGACGAACAGGACCGTAAGCTGGAGCGCGGCGCCGACGTGTTGATCGCGACGCCGGGACGCCTTCTCGACCATTTCGAGCGCGGCAAGCTTCTGCTGACCGGCGTGGATGTGTTCGTCATCGACGAAGCCGACCGCATGCTGGATATGGGCTTCATTCCCGATATCGAGCGGATCGCCAAACTAATCCCCTTTACCCGCCAGACATTGTTCTTTTCGGCAACCATGCCCCCCGAAATCCAGACCCTTGCCGACCGCTTCCTGCAAAACCCAGAGGAAGTGAAGGTCGCGCCGCCATCGACGACAGCAACCACCGTCTCCCAACGGCTCGTCGCCGCGCGGTCGAAAGACTATGAAAAGCGCGAGACGCTTCGCGACCTGATCCGCAGCCAGGACAACCTCAAGAACGCGATCATCTTCTGCAACCGAAAGCGTGACGTGTCCGATCTCTTCCGCTCCCTGGAGCGGCATGAGTTTTCGGTCGGCGCCCTGCACGGCGACATGGATCAGCGCGCCCGCATGGCCATGCTGCAGGCATTCAAGGATGGCAAGATCCAGTTACTTGTCGCCTCCGACGTGGCCGCTCGCGGTCTCGATATCCCCGACGTCAGCCACGTGTTCAATTTCGACGTGCCGATCCATGCCGAAGACTATGTCCATCGCATCGGACGGACCGGCCGCGCCGGACGATCGGGCGCGGCCTTCACCATCGTGACGCGACGGGAAGCGAAATTCGTTCAGGCCATCGAGAAGCTGATCGACAAGACGATCGACTGGCAGGACGGCAACCTGAGCGCGCTTCGATCCGCCGAGGACGACAAGGACGAGCCGAGACCGCGCGCCCGCCGCGGTGCCGGCGAGGCGCGCACGGCCAAGAAGCGCCCCGACTCCGCACCCGAGCGTCCGAAACCGGATACCACCGAGAAAAACGTGACCGGCAAGACCGCGACAAACGACAACAAATCGAAACGCGGCAAGCGTAAGCGGGGCGAAGACGAAGCGGCCACACCGATCGGCTTTGGCGATGAGATTCCCGCTTTCATGATGATCGGCGCGAAGCACTGAACACGCGCCCCGCGCCTGTCATTTTGCGCGCAACGCAGCGTCGTAGGCCAGCCGAACCCATTTCGCCATTTCATCGGGATCGTCGAGCGCCGCATCAGGTATCGACCAGTACGGCATTTTGACGGGCTTGTTCTTGCCCTCATAAACCCACTGAGACGCGCCGGCAGCCAGGAACACAGGCGCTGTCTCGACATCGGCTTTGAGCAGGATTTCACCGTCGACCTCCAGCGCCAGGATGCGTCCGTGGTGGTAGATGCCCTTTCCGCCGAACATGCGCCTGATTGTCACCGGTCCCAGTGAATCGAACATGTCGTGAATGGCTTCATTGTCCATCGGCGCGTTTCCTGACGTGCTGTGCGCGGTCGCAGAGCGCGCGCAAACCCATCATGCTCAGCGATCCGGAGCCTGGCAAGCCGGATTGCGGTTACCCGGGATTTTGCTACGTTTGCCCGGCGCGGCCGAAACCGCTCATGGGAAGGAAAACAGATGCCAGATCCACGCTTCAGACCCGTTTCGGGTTTCGATCTGCCGCGCTTTGCCGGCGTGCCGACATTCATGCGTTTGCCACATGCGCGGCCGGACGACGCGCTTTACGGCGACGTCCAGATTGGTCTCGTGGGCATCCCATGGGACGGCGGAACCACCAACCGGCCCGGCGCACGGCACGGTCCGCGCCAGTTGCGCGACCTGTCGTCGATGATCCGCACCGTGCATCCGACCAGCCTCATTGAGCCCTACGAGATCGCCAATTGCGCCGATCTCGGTGACATCCCTCCCAATCCCATCGATATCGAAGACACGCTTGAGCGCATTAAGACTTTCCATGTCGGGTTGGCGGAAGCCGGCATCACGCCGCTCAGCGTCGGCGGCGATCATCTGATATCGCTGCCTGTCCTGCGCGGCATTTCACGCGGCGCCCCGCTGGGCATGATCCACTTCGATGCCCATACCGATCTGTTCGACGGCTATTTCGGCGGCGCGCGCTACACCCATGGAACACCCTTCCGGCGGGCGATCGAAGAAGGGCTGCTCGACCCCGAACGGGTGGTGCAGATCGGCATCCGCGGGACAATGTATGACGGCGAGGACATCGCCTGGGGCCGTGACAATGGGGTAACGATCATCGACATCGACACGCTGATGGAACGCGGCCACGCCGAGGTGATGGAAAGCGCGCGCGCCATCGTCGGCGAGGATCCGATCTATGTCAGTTTCGACATCGATTTCATCGATCCGGCTTTCGCGCCGGGCACCGGCACACCGGAAATCGGCGGTCCCGACACCTGGACCGCTCAGCAGGTGGTTCGCGCACTCCGTGGCCTCAATATCGTCGGGGCCGATCTGGTCGAGGTGTCGCCGCCCTTCGACCCCACCGGCAACACCGCCTGGGTCGGCGCGTCCATCCTGTTCGAGTTGCTGTGCGTGATTGCCGAGCGCGTGGCGACACGTTGACAACGCATGCGCATCGAGCGCGCCGCGGCTGTTTTGGGCATTTGGCGCCCTCCTTCGTGTTTCGTGATGTTTTGCTTCGAATTTCGTGAAGCTGCTGAAAAAGGTCGACATCGGCGGCGTCACGTTCATGCTTGGCTGCAGTGAAAAGGACAGGCAGGCATCTGATCATCCATGACAGGGCATTTCTCTTTGCCGCAGTGCCAAGCACCGGGCATGCGTTTTCTCAAGAACGCAGCCCGCAAAGAGACGCAGCCGACAAAACGACCCGTTCGGGACGATCGGATCTGGAGGACCGAACACCCTGCCGCATCCCATATGGGCATCGCAGAACCGTCGCGCGCGGCGCCCGTAAACCATGCGACACTCAACCAAAACAGATAGGGAACCCAAATGATGAAACGCGTTTCAGTCTTACTCGCGGCCACAGCTTTGTCGGCGACGCCCGTGTTGGCTGCCGATGTTGTGATCGGCGTGCCCAACTGGCCTTCGGTGGCAGCCACAGCCAATGTGCTCAAGGTGGTGATCGAAGACAATCTCGGCCTTGATGTTGAACTGCAGAACGGCACCAACCCGATCGTCTTCGAAGCGATGGACAAGGGCTCGATGCATGCCCATCCGGAAGTGTGGATGCCGAACCAGCAGAACCTTCACGACACCTATGTCAATGAGAGGGGCACGGTCGCCATGAACCCGAATGGCGTGGAGGCCTTCCAAGGCATCTGCGTCCCGCAAGCAATCGCAGACCAACACGACATCAAATCCATCAACGACCTGACCGATCCGGACAAAGCGGCGATTTTCGATACCAATGGCGACGGGCGCGGCGAATTGTGGATCGGCGCGCCCGGCTGGGCGTCGACGAATGTCGAAAAGATCCGCGCCAAATCCTATGGCTACGGCGAAATCATGGAACTGACGGAGTCTGACGAGACCCTTGCCTACGCCAATCTCGACAACGCCATCAAGACCGGCAAGCCATGGGTCGGCTTCTGCTACACGCCGCATTATGTCTTCGTGTTGCACGATCTGCAGATCCTGGAAGAGCCGCCGCACGACCCTGCCGGCTGGAAAGTGGTTCAACCGACCGACGATCCGGCCTGGCTGGAGAAATCCTCCGCTGCCATGGCCTGGGATACCGCCTATCTTCACCTGCACTACGCCAAGGAGATCGCGGACCAGTATCCGGAAGTCGCCGCTGTGTTTGAAAACATGAGCCTCGACACCGACACGGTCAGCGCCATGACCTATGCACTCGTGGTCGACGATAAGGACCCGGCCGAATACGCCAAGGAATGGGTGGCCGAGAACGAGGATGCGGTCCTGAACTGGCTGAGCCAGTAAAAACCTCCCAAGGAAGGCCGCCGGACATTCGTCCGGCGGCCATTGTCTTTGACACCTGGAGGGGCTGAAAATGAGCGAAATTGTCGTCAAACTCAACGACGTGTGGAAGGTGTTCGGACCACGCGCGGAAGAGGCGATGGCGGCCATCAAGTCCGAGGGCCTGAGCAAGGCCGATGTTCTTGAACAGTTTGGCTGCGTCGTTGGCGTGCAGGCCGCGAGCTTCGAAGTGCCGAGAGGCGAGATATTCTGCATCATGGGCCTGTCGGGCTCCGGCAAATCGACACTCGTGCGGCATGTCAATCGTCTGATCGATCCGACATCGGGCAGCATCGAAATATTGGGACGTGACGTCAGCATCATGTCCGGACCGGAACTGCGCCAGGTCCGCGCCACGCAGATCGGCATGGTGTTTCAGCATATGGCTCTGATGCCGCACCGCTCGGTGCGCGACAATGTCGCCTATCCGTTGGAGATCCGCGGCGTTCCGAAATCAAAACGCTGGGCGATTTCCGACCACGCGCTGGAACTGGTCAATCTGGTCGGCTACGAGGACCGTCTTCCCAAGGAACTGTCCGGCGGCATGCAGCAGCGTGTCGGCATCGCACGCGCACTCGCCTCCGATCCGGAAATCCTGCTGATGGACGAGCCCTTCTCCGCGCTCGATCCGCTGATTCGCATGCAATTGCAGGATCAGTTCAAAGCGCTGGTGGCGCAGCTCAAGAAGACCACGCTGTTCATCACCCACGACCTTGATGAGGCAATTCGCATCGGGCATCGTATCGCCATCATGAAGGACGGCGTCATCGTGCAGATCGGTGCGCCGGAGGACATCGTCATGAACCCGGCGGACGATTACGTGCGCGAATTCGTTCAGGGCATCTCCAAGCTGAAGCTCGTCAAGGCCCACTCCATCATGGAACCGATCGACAGCTATCACGGCCCGACCGAGGGCGCGCCGCGCGCCGATGAGGGCGCCGACCTCGATCAACTCATCGACCATGCCGTTGGGTCCGACCTGCCGGTGATCATCACCGATCAGGGCCGGGAGGTGGGCGTGGTGACGAAACCGCGGCTGCTACGCGGCATTCAAGGAGGCAAGGAATGACGGATATCACGGTCACAGCGGCCTCCGACATTGAGGTCGACCGCAAGGCGCTGGACGCATCCATCGACGCATTTGCCGGCCGCAACGGCAACTACTATGCCGCGGCCTTTCACAAAATCCATGAATCCACGGGCTCGTTGCCCACGACCTTCAATCTCGCGGCAGCTCTTCTTGGGCCGGTCTGGGCGGCGATGCGCGGCGTGTGGGGTTTCTTCTGGGGATTTCTAATCCTCGAGATGATCGCCTGGGTACGCATCGGCCAAGGCGCATGGGGCAATCCCGGGGCGCAATTCACTGAAAGGGCGGACCGCCAGTCCGAGCGGGCGCAGGATTTCCTGGCGAGGGCCGCGGACGCCCGCGCCGCCGGCGAGGACCCGTCGCGCTTCGAGACGCTGGCCGCCAATATGAACCGGGCTGCCGAACGCAGCCAGGAGGCTGCCAATGCCGCCAACGCGGAAGCGATGTCGATCCTGCTGACAGGCCTCGTGCTGCTGGTGGTGTTCAAGCTGATTCAAGGTTTCTATGCCAACGTCGTTTATGAGAAGCAGTATTCGCGCTGGCGCATCTCTCCCGACAAGGTCGAATCGGGCTGCAAGAATGCGAATCTCCTGCTCGGCGTCGTTCTGGTTCTCGCCATCGCACCGCTGACGATCTACAAATTCACGATTTCGAATCATCTGGAGATCCTGAATACCTTTCCAGAGGAGCAGTTCAGCCATCTCTTCATCGAAAATCCGAACGAAACAATCTTCACCGAACTTGCCAATTGGCTGGAGGCGCGGATCGATGCGGCCGCCGTTGCCGGACAGGGCGCCTTCGACAGTATCACGGCCGGCGTGCGCTCCATCCTGAACGCCATGACGATCGCGCTGATCGGCACGCCATGGCCGGTGGTGATGGTGGTGATCTGCGTTGTCGCCTGGCGCGCGGCGGGACCGCGGGTCGCCATCTTCACGGCGGCGGCCCTCGCCTATGTGGCCGTGCTCGGCTATTGGGAAATCAGCATGGAAACGGTGGCACTGGTGGGCGCCGCCGTGATTATCTGCGTCGTGATCGGCATTCCGCTCGGCGTCTGGTTCGGCAAATCGAAACGCGCCTACGGCTTCGCCGAACCTGTTCTCGATCTCATGCAGACCCTGCCCGCCTTCGTCTATCTCATTCCGATCATCGCTTTTTTCGGAACGGGCAACCCGCCTGGTATCCTGGCGACGATCATCTTCGGCATGCCGCCGGTGATCCGCCTGACGGCGCTCGGCATGCGCGGCGTGCCAGAAAGCATCAAGGAGGCGGCAACGGCGTTCGGTGCGTCGCGGTGGCAGCAGCTCAAGGATGTGGAGATCCCACTGGCGCTGCCGTCGATCATGGCCGGCGTCAACCAGACGATTCTGATGTGCCTTTCGATGGTGGTGATCATCTCGCTGATCGGCGGGGGCGGCCTTGGCAAGGTGATTTTGGAGGCGCTACAATACGCCGCCAAGGGCCCGGGCTTGCTTGGCGGCTTTGCGATCCTGTTTTGCGCCATGGTCATCGATCGCATCGTCCAGGGGGCCTTCAGACGCGCCGACCAGGACTGACGGGCGCAGCGCGACAAAAAAAGCGACCCGGCCGCGAGGGCGGCCGGGAAGGCATTGCACGACAGGCCGACGGGCCTTGGTGCGGCAAAGGAGACTCAGCCGATGGCGATCGACCGTCTCGGTCCCGCGACCCGGCAACGGCAATTGGCCAATCTCAACTTCAAGGCCCTGGCCATCTTCGTGTCCGTGGTCGATGAAGGCTCCATGGCTCTGGCCGCGATCAGGCTGAACATGAGCCCATCCGGCGTTTCCCAGCAGATCTCCAATCTGGAGGAGGCGCTGGGCGTGAAGCTGTTCGACCGCGGCGCGCGCCCAATCGCCCTCACCCCGGCCGGCACTCTGCTGAGACATCATTCCGACCGCATCCTGGACGTCGTGGCGCGCGCGCAGACGGAACTGCTGGAGCTGAGCCTGACGTCTTTGCCGCAATTTCAACTGGGCATCATCGACGATCTCGACGCTTCGATCACGCCGGATCTCGTCGGACTGTTTCAAAGCGCTCACCCGCGCTGCCTCATCAGCGCCTCGACCGGACGCTCAGATCATCTGACCGCGGCCTTCCCGCGGCGCGAACTCGATGTCGTGGTCAGCGGCCAATTGCCGGAAGACACCACCAATCTCGACGTGTACCGGATCCTTCAGGAACCCTTCATCCTGGTGACCGCGAAGGGCCATCTGAAACCCAATCGCGACATCATGGAGCAACTGATGGATATGCCGTTCATCGGCTTCAACGACACCATGCCGCTCGGGCGCTTGGTCAGACAACAGTTTCGTCGGGTCGGTATCAATGCCGAGAAACGTGTTTCCTTCGACGCGACGCGGGCCGTTCACTCCATGGTGGCCAAATATCGCGGCTGGACGGTCTCGACACCGTTATGCGCCCTGGATACGCCGCGTTGTCTGCCCCATCTCGATCTCGCGCCGCTGCCGTTTCCGGGCTTTTCACGGCGTATCTACCTTATCAATCGCAGCGGCGAACTCGGCTCGCTGCCGCAAAGGCTGGCGCAGCAATGCCGCGGCCTGATCCAGGAGCATATCCTGCCCCAGCTCAACGACATCGCGCCATGGTCTTGCGAGCTGTTTCGAATCGGCGAGGTCTCAGAGCACGGTTCGGTTGAGATGATGCCGCCCGCCGCTATCGCCGGAGAATGATGCCGAAGCGATCTCGGATCGCCTTGTCTGTCGCCGCATCGATGTGGTCTGGAACATGTGTGTCCAGAATGTGCCGCGCGCGTTCGCGGGCCGCGGCGCGCAAATCGCCGGCACCGCGCTCTTCCCATGTGCGCGGCGGATCGCGATCGGCGAGCGTCGGATAAAAATAGTCCCTCTGCATCGCCCGCAGCGTGTGCTGCGCGCCGAGGAAATGGCCGGCACCGGTCACCACCGAAAGGATCGTGTCGAAGCCCAGCGTCTCATCATTGACCTCAATGCCGCGAATCAGACGCAGGACATGTCCAAGCATCTCGTTGTCGGCGACGAACGCCTCGAAGGACGCGCCAAGCAAGCTCGCCATCATGCCCGACGATTCATAGATCATATTGGCGCCCGCGAGACCGGCCGCCAACGCGGCAATCGCCTTCTCGGAGCCCATCTGCGCGTCCACCGCCTTGGCGTCCGACATCGACGCTGCAACGCCGGTGGGAAGGCCAAGCCAGTTGCCGATTTGCGCCGCCGCAGCGTTCATGGCGCTGATCTCGCCGCCGCCGCCGGAAAAGGCACCCGTGCGCAAATCGATGACAAACGGCCAGTTGGAAAAGATAACCGGATAGCTCGGTGAAAACAGATTGACCAGGATCAGCGCCGACAGGGTTTCCGCGGTCGTCTGCGCCAGCATGCCAGCGAGCGTCGCCGGCGCGGTGGCGCCGGACTGGGCGGCGATGATCGCGTTGATCGGTACGTTTCGTCGGATGCAGGCCAGCGTGACCGCCACCGCGTCCTCGCCGTAGCGCAGCGGCGAGATGATCGGACTGATATGCGCCTTCAAGAACGGGCGGTTACGGAAACCGCCCTCATGCCGCACGATCCGATCCAACATATCGACCACTGGATCGACATGCTCGGCAAGCGTGAAACTGGTGCCGACCGGCTTTGTCGTGCCGGCTGCGATCGCATAGGCGGTGTTGAGGTCGAGTGCGAGACTGTCGGGAATGTCGGTGGCGACACAGCATCGGGTGAACCAACTGACCGCATCCAACCGGTCGGCGAGCCTGGCGAAATCGTAAAGATCGGCGAGCGTTGAAGGCCGGTAGCGGCCCTGGTCCATATCGAGCGTCTGGACGGCTGCGCCACCGGTCCCGTAAAACACGCGGTCGCCACCGACCTCGAAATCATGTTCCGGCTTCTGTCCGTGGAAAATAAAATTTTTACAGGCGCTTGCAACGATGTCCTCGACCATCGCAGCAGGGAAGCAGAGCCGACCGAGCCCATTGATGAAACCGCCTTGCCGCACCGCCTCCTGGCGCAAAGCCTCAGGCGCCTGCGCCATGTCGATATCCTGAAGGATGCGCAGCGACGTATCGTACACGCGGCGCAGGTCGGCGTCCGTCAACGGCCGGTATCGGCCGCTCGGTTGACCGGGCGGTGCCGGGTTGGGTCGATCCAACCCGGCGGCGCGCGCAGCGAGCCGCGCCGACCGACCCTGGTTGCGCCTTGCCATGTCGGACTCCCATATTGCACGCGAGGCTTTAGGGCAGCGTCTGAGATGCCAACTCTGCCGTAGCCTGTCGAACAGGGCAAACAGCCATCTTCACTTCAGAATTTTCGTTGAAGTACATCCATTTCCCTTAAGCGGGCCAAACATCTTGCGTTCGCCCGATGCCGGTTTGACACTCGGCGAAAGTCGCAGAAGGAGCCGTCGGCCTATGGTGTCCCAGGCGCGTGTGGTGATCATTGGGGGTGGAATCGCCGGGTGCTCCACCCTCTATCATCTGACACAGGAGGGTTGGAACGATTGTATACTGGTCGAACGTGACGAACTGACGTCGGGGACGACCTGGCACTCCGCCGCGCAGGTGACGAATTTCGGCGCCAATCAGACGATGGTGGGCCTGAAGAGCCATTCGATCCGGCTCTATAAGGAGCTTGCCGACGACCCGGACTATCCGATCAACTACCACCATGCGACCGGCGGCCTGCGGCTGGCGTCGACGCCGGATCACACCGACGGGTACCGCCATTTCATTAGTGTGGCGAAGGGCATGGGCGTCGATTTCGACTTTATCGATGCCGAGGAGTGCGCGCGACGGCATCCGCTGATCACCACCGACGGCCTGCTCGGCGCTCTGTGGGACCCGCTCGACGGCGATATCGATCCCGCCCAGCTTTGTCAGGCGCTGGCGCGACGGGCACGCAAGGCAGGCGCGCGAATCATGCGTTTCACACCGGTCACCGGACTGACGCAGCAGCCCGGCGGCGATTGGCTGGTGCACACGACGAACGGCGACATTGCCTGCGAGATCGTCGTCAACGCCGCCGGCTACCGCTGCAACGAAATCGGCGCGATGATGGACCGGGTGTTTCCGGTCGCATCGATGGAACACCAATACCTGCTGACCGAACCGATTGCCGAGATCGCAGCGCTTGACCGACGGGTGCCGCTGATCCGCTGCCCGACGGACGATTTCTACTCGCGCCAGGAAAAGGACGGCCTGCTGATCGGGTTTTACGAACAGGGCTGCAGGACCTGGGGCCTCGACGGTATCGACCCGAACTTCACCATGGCGCTGTGCCCGGACGATCTCGACCGTGTGATGGAAGTGATGGAGGGCGCCTTCGCGCGCCTGCCCTGCCTGGCGACCGCCGGCATTCATTCCGTCGTCAACGGTCCGATCACCTATACGCCGGACGGCCTGCCGCTGGTCGGTCCGGTACCGGGCATGCGCAACGCTTTCTGCATCACCGGCCTGCGCGCCGGCCTCGGCGAAGGCGGCGGCCATGGCTGGCTGCTGGCGCAAATCATCGCGCATGGCGAGGCCTGTTACGATACCTGGTGCCTGGATCCGCGGCGCTTTACCCGCTATGCGGACGTGCCTTATACCGCGCTGAAGGCGATCGAGGACTATCAGAACGAATTCCGCTTTCATATGCCGCATGAGCATCGCCCGGCCGGCCGGCCCGCCAAGACCACGCCACTCTACGGCACCCTGACGGCAATGGGGGCCGCCTTTGCCACGGTCAATGGCTGGGAACGCGCCGACTTCTTCAAACCGGAGGAGCGTTTTGAAGAAGTCCATTCCTTCCGCTTTAACAACACATTCGATGTCGTCGCGGCGGAAGTGGCCGCGGTCCGGGACGCCGTCGGTATTATGGAGGTATCCGGCTTCAACCGCTATGCCATCAAGGGCGCGGGCGTACACGACTGGCTCGACCACATTATGTGCACGCGCGTGAGGCGGCGAAGGGGGCGGGTCGGCCTTGCTTACTTCCTCAATCGCGACGGCAACGTAAAGGGAGAGGCAACGATCGCGACCCTGGACGACAACATCGTCTGGTACGGATCGGCAGCGGCGGCGGAGTATCACGACCGCGACTGGCTGCTGGCCGAAATGCCAGGCGACGGATCGATCAAGCTGGAGTGCCTGACGAACGACCACACGATCCTGGTGCTCGCCGGCCCGAGATCGCGCGAGGTGTTGCGCTCGGCGGTTCCGGAGACGGACTGGTCGCCGACCGCCTTTCCCTGGCTGTCGGTGCGCCGAATCCGCATCGGCGATGCCGATGCCATTGCCATGTCGGTTTCCTTTTCCGGCGAACTCGCCTGGGAGCTTCATGTTCCGAACGCCCATCTGACGGATGTCTTCAGCCGCCTGTGGGAAAGCGGCCAACCCTTCGGCATTGCCCCTTTCGGCCTGCGCGCGACGGAGTCAATGCGGCTCGAGAAAGGTTATCGCCACTGGAAGGCCGATCTGATCACGGAGTATGACCCATTCGAGAGCGGCCTCGACCGCTTCGTCGACCTCGACAAGGACTTCATCGGCAAGCAAGCGCTGGCGGAGCGCCGGCAGCAGCGCCCGCGACGACGATTCGTTTCGCTGGAGATCGCGTCCCATTCGGCAACGGCCCATCCTGGCGATTCCATCGTCACCGATGGACGCGTCATCGGCACAACGACATCGGCCGGCTGGGGACACCGCGTCGGCAAGAACCTGGCGATGGGCTTTATCGATCCGGACCATGCCGCGCCGGGATCGCAAGTCGGCGTCGACATGCTGGGAAGCACGGTCAGGGCCGTGGTGTGCGATCCATGCCCGTACGACCCGCAAAACCTACGGGTGCGGCAATGACCAAGCGCTTCGACAAGTCCTTCACCCAGCAGGAGGCGCTGCCCGAGGAAGCCATCGAGCGGGCCGTCGAGATCATGCGTAGCGGCCGCCTCCACCGTTACAACCGAGCGCCGGGCGAGACTTCAGAGGTGGCGCTTCTGGAAAGCGAGTTCGCAACGTGGCAAGGCGCCCGTTATTGCGTCGCCACGACATCGGGCGGCCAGGCGCTCCAGATCGCGCTGCGTGCAAGCGGCGTCACACCCGGCACGCCGGTTCTGGCCAATGCCTACACGCTGGCGCCGGTGCCCGGCGCCATTCACGCCGTCGGTGGCGTTCCGGTGCTGGTCGAGATCGACAAGGACTGGCACATCGATATCGACGATCTGCGCAACAAGGCAAGCGACAGCGGCGCCAAGGTCCTGATGCTGTCGCATATGCGCGGTCATATCGGCGACATGGACCGTATCGCGGCAATCTGCGAGGAATTCAGCATCCTGCTGATCGAGGACTGCGCCCATACCATGGGCGCGCGATGGAACGGTGTGCTGTCCGGCAATTACGGCCGCGTTTCCTGCTTCTCCACGCAGACCTACAAACATCTGAACTCCGGCGAAGGCGGGCTGCTGACAACCGATGATCCGCGCATCGCCGCGCGCGCCGTCATCGCCTCCGGATCCTACATGTTTTACGGCACCCATGGCGCGGCGCCGCCGGAGGAGGTGTTCCGGGAGGTTCGGTTGGACGTTCCGAACTGTTCGGCCCGAATGGACAATGTGCGCGCTGCCATACTGCGCGCGCAATTGCCGCTTCTGAACGAAAACATCCGGCGCTGGAACCGCCGTTATCGGGCTCTGGAAGACGGTCTGCGCGCCGCGCGCGGCCTGCGTGTCGTCGAACGCAAACAGCATGAGGCGTTCGTCGGGTCGTCCATCCAGTTCCATGCCATCGGTGTTCCGCAAGCGCGCATCCCGGATTTCATCACGGCCTGCGGCGCGCGCGGCGTCGACCTCAAATGGTTTGGAGCGGCCGAACCCGTCGGCTTCACCAGCCGCTACGACAGCTGGCACTATCTCGGCCGACAACCGACGCTGTCCCAGACGTTGCGCGTGCTGGCGACGACCTGCGACATGCGCGTACCGTTGACCTTCACCGAGGAGGACTGCCGCGACATCGCCGGCATCATCGCCGAGGAGGCGGCCGCTTTTACAGTGGCGAAGGAATATGAGACGTGAGGATCAACCTTTGAAAGTAAAGGCGACGGTCGATTTTGCGGGCACAAACCGTCGGTCATGTCCCGGCAACATTCTGTTACCCATGTGTCCGGAATGGACCTGTACTGAGATGGTCCGGCGTATAGCGCCGAAACACGAGCACGGAAAGCTGCACGGAGGGCACAGATGAACTTTGTAACGGCCGAGGAGAAGGCCGCCTTTCACCGCGATGGCGCGGCTGTCCTGAGGGCCAAATTCTCACCGGAGTGGATAGAAAAGCTTCACGCCGGCATCGATGCCGATCTCGCCAACCCGACGCCGAACTTCGCGCGCCATACCGAGGACCCGGAAGCGCCGGCCTATTTGGAAGACTTTTGGGCCTGGAGCAAGATCCCGCAATTCGAAGAGTTCGTCCGGAACTCGCCCTGTGCGCCGATCGCAGCCCAACTCCTCGGCGCATCCTCTATCAATCTTGTGATGGACAACTGGTTTCTGCGCGAGGCGGGTTCGACATCCCGGCCACCGTTCCATCAGGATCTTGCTTATTTCGACTTTGAAGGCACGATGTGCGTCCTCTGGCTTCCGCTCGAACCGGTCACCAAAGAGAACGGCATTGCTTTCGTCCGAGGCTCCCATCTGTGGGACAAGCTGTTTATGCGCGTGCGCTTCGCCGACGGGCATCCGAGCTTCGAGCCCCAAATCGTCGCCGGGCAAACCTACCACCCGCCGCCGGACGTGAACGCCGACCCGGATGCTTACGATCTGCTTCAATGGGACTTGGCGCTGGGCGATTGTATCTATTTCGACATGCGCACGCTGCACGGAGGGCTGTCCGCGGTTACTCCATCGGAGACGGTGCGCCGCTTTACGCTCAGGATGACGGCGCCCGATGGGGCAATCCGGTATCGCGGCGACTGGGCCAAAGGGGAACGGTCGCTGTTCGAGGCCGAAGGCTACAGCGAAGGCGACAGGATCGCCGGCGCGTTTTTTCCGCAGCTTTGGCCCAGGGAATCAGTGAGAGGTTGAGCCAGATTGTCACCCGTGTGTTAGGTACAATCTGTTACCCATGTCTCAAGAACGGACCCACTATGATCTGGGATACATCGACCTGGAGCAACGCACTTTGCAAACCATCGACAATCCGTTCGGCCCGAGATTGTCACCCATGTCTTAGGTACAATCCGTCACCCATGTCTCAAGAACGGACCTTGTGAGGTTGGCGACCCCTGCAGGATTCGAACCTGCGACCATCGGCTTAGAAGGCCGGTGCTCTATCCAGCTGAGCTAAGGGGCCATGGCACGGCCGGGCCGTGCCGCGATACACTAATGCGTCCAGGGCTGGCGCCTGTCAAAGCGAAAATTGTCCGCATAGGCGATGCGGCGACGCTTCGGATTGTGCGGTTCGATCACCCGATAGTCGATGCCGTTGCGCTCGGCATAGCCGACGGCCTCCTCGCGGCTGTCGAACGTCAGATGGATCTGCTGCTTCATGTCGCGGGAGGAGGTGTAGCCCATAATCGGCTCGATGGTGCGCGGACTCTCCTGGTCGTATTCAAGCTCCCAATGATGGGTCTTGGCGGTGCCCGACTGCATGGCCGTTCGCGCCGGGCGATAGATTCTCGCGGTCATGGCCGACTGCTCCCTGTTGCGACTGCGCATGCGCGGGTCACTGGTCGGAGCGGCAGGATTCGAACCTGCGACCCTCTGGTCCCAAACCAGATGCGCTACCAGGCTGCGCTACGCTCCGGTGACAATGCCGGTCGGAGATACACGCTTCGCCCCCGCGCCGCAACATGCATTTCGACCGATCCTACCGCGAAGACCGGTTTTCGGGCGGCGATCCGACTGTGCGGGGCCGCAGCTCAGTCGCCATCGATAATCGGATGGATGACGCGGTCGCCGGGCGCCAGTTTGATCCAGTCGGCAAGGCCGGCATTGAGTTCCAAAACATAACGCACTGGTTCGGCCGAACGGATGATCGCCTCGGACAAGGGCACCGCGTTGCGATGTATATCGGCCACGGTTCCGTCTTCGCGGATAAAGATCATGTCGAGCGGAATGAGGGTGTTTCTCATCCACATCGTCACCGGCTGTGTCCGGTCGAACCGGAACAGCATCCCGGCATCCGTATCCATCTGTTCGCGGAACATCAAACCAACCGAACGCTCTTCGCTCGTCAGCGCCAATTCGACCTCGAAGGGATAAGTGCCCGCCCGCGTGACGATCTCCAGCCTGCTCGTCTCAGCGGCCGCTGCCGCCGCGGGCAGCAAAAACATCAGCACAACGAGCACATGCGCAGCCGCCCGCCCCGTGAAGACCATGTCCCGGCTTAACACTCGTTGGGCTCCATTCATCGGGTTTCGAGCGGGCGGCGGACCGGCATCGCCCGAAAGCAAAAGCATCCGCACCACGTCGCCGGTGTTTTCGTCAATGCGATTTCGGGAAGGTGAAATCGACGTCGGGATGGATCTCGGCCGCCATCAGGCCCTTCTCGCCGCGGCCGAACCGCACCAGAACCACCTGCCCCGGGCGCAGCTCCGTCAAGCCATAGCGCCGTAGCGTTTCCATATGAATGAAGATGTCCTCTGTGCCCTCGCCCCGGGTCAGAAAGCCGAACCCCTTGGAGCGGTTGAACCATTTGACCATGGCCCGCTCCAAACCGCTTGTCGGCTTGACCTGGACATGCGTGCGCACGGGCGGCAATTGCGACGGATGCACGGCCGTGGACTGATCCATGGACAGGATGCGGAAAGCCTGATAACCGCGGTCACGCTTCTGCACCTCGCACACGACCCGCGTGCCCTCAAGCGCCGTCTGGTATCCGTCGCGTCGCAGGCACGTCACATGCAGGAGAACGTCGGGCATGCCGTTGTCGGGGACGATGAAGCCGAAACCCTTGGCGACATCGAACCACTTTATGATGCCAGAAATCTCGATCAGATCGACCGCTTCGCCCGACAGGGCGGATTGGGCAGCCTGGTCTTTTTCTGGAGACTTTTCCCCCATTCATCCTGGCCTCTTCGCTACGCAACCCTTAAACCAATCACCGATTCCTGAAGCAAGAATAACATCGGTTGCGTAAGGTGATGCAAGCGTTACTTTGCTCCAGGATCGGAATCGACGAGGCCTTGCTGCCCCGAGACATCCCTCTATTTCACGGACGTGAAAAAAACGGTGGAAAGATCAATGCGTTATCTTCATACAATGGTGCGGGTCACCGACATCGAACAATCCCTCGACTTCTATTGTAACAAACTCGGCCTTGTGGAAATCCGCAGGATCGACAGCGAAGCTGGGCGTTTCACGCTGATTTTCCTGGCCGCGCCGGCCGATCGGGAAACCGCCGAGGAGAACCGGACATCCCTGCTGGAACTGACCTACAACTGGGATCCGGAGGTTTATGACGGCGGGCGGAATTTCGGCCATCTGGCCTATGAGGTCGACGACATCTATGCGCTGTGCCAGGCGCTGATGGACAATGGCGTGACGATCAACCGCCCGCCCCGCGACGGCCGCATGGCCTTCATCCGCTCCCCGGACGGCATTTCCATCGAATTGCTGCAAGCGGGCGGTGCCCTCGAGCCGCAGGAACCCTGGGCCTCGATGCAAAACACCGGCAACTGGTAGTCCCGGACACGGGCCTGCGACAGCCAAACAGAAGCAGCACGGTCGGGATTTGCGAAGCGGTGGGACGCTCAGCCACGCCGCCAAAACCCGGCCGGAAAACACCGTCGACAAAGCCACAACCGCTGTGCCTGCAGGCACTTACGGGTCAGTGTCCGGCTCCGAAACGGACCGTCACATTTTTTACAACTTGGCGAATTTCGCGCTTGCTCAACGCCGACCGTCTGACTATATAACCGTCACCGTGCGCCCTTCGTCTATCGGTTAGGACGCCAGATTTTCATTCTGGAAAGAGGGGTTCGATTCCCCTAGGGCGTGCCATTTCAGTTTCAAATTGGGCACGATGTTTGCTGTCAATTGGTCGGCCCTTTGGCCTCGCCCTTGCCGCCGTCCAAGGCGAAGACGAACCGTCCTTACCGGTTGAGGCGGATCGAATGCGGGCCGACGAGATTGCCGCGCAGATTCTCGAGTCATCACCACAGATCTCGCGGCTGTTAACCCGCTTTCGCCGCGTCGATCACCCGCATCTGGATTCGGCTGGCGCCCTGCCAGTGATCGACGGTCAGGGAGCCGGCGATGTGGAAGCGTTCACCCCGACCAGCAAGAAACGCCGCACCCATGTCGGTCGACGCGGTGCGAAACGCGATGGCGGCGATCTTGCCGCCGGTGGCATCGGCGAGCCGCATGCGGACATGATCTCGGCCGACCACCCGCGCATCGAGCAGGCGATGCTCCGGCAGCACAAAGACGGGCTGCGTATGCCCCGCGCCGTAGGGCCCGGCCTGTTCAAGCTGTCCCATCAGTTCGAGTGTCGCGCCGCGTGCCGCGAGCGCCCCATCGACCCTCAGAACCGGGCTGGCAGTCAGCGACCGTACGGCATCGCCGGCATAGTCTTCGAAATAAGCACGCAGAGCCCCTAACCGGCCGCGTTCAATGGTGAGGCCGGCGGCCATCGCATGCCCGCCGCCCTTGATGGCAAGCCCCTTTTCCACGGCGCCGCGCACCATGCGCCCCATATCGAAACCGCCGATCGAACGGCCCGATCCCGTGCCCGTGCCGCCGGGCCCGAACGCAATCGCGAAGGCCGGCCGTTTCAGCTTCTCCTTCAGCCGCGCGGCGATGATGCCGACAATCCCGGCATGCCAGCCCTCGCCCGCCGTCACCACCACGGCCGGTCCCGAACCGTCGCCGAATTCGGCCATTGCCTCGGCCTCGGCCGCGGCCAACATCTCCTGTTCCATGGCCTGCCGTTCCCGGTTGAGGCGGTTGAGCGTCTCGGCGATCGCGCGGGCTTCGGCCTCGTCGCACAGCGTCAACAGCCGGGCGCCCAACGCGGCATCGCCAATCCGACCGCCGGCGTTGATGCGCGGCCCGATCATATAACCCAGATGATACGGCGTGAGCGGCCCGTCGACCCCGGCAACGCGCATCAGCGCCGCAAGGCCTGGATTGGCCATTTCACGCGCAACGCCGAGACCACGCATTACATAGGCACGGTTCAGCCCTTTGAGCGGCACGACATCGCACACGGTCGCAAGCGCCACCAGATCCAGCATGCCGATCAGATCGATCGACCGGGCCCGATCGTCTCCGCGCCCCCGCAGGAGCCGCAGCGCCGCCACGAGCGCCAGAAAAACCACGCCGGCGGCGCACAGATGCTCCTGGCCGGACAAATCGTCCTGTCGATTGGGATTGACCACGGCGACGTCAGGCGGAAGGTCTGTGCCGAGCTGGTGATGATCCAGCACCACGACGTCGGCACCGCGGTTTGACGCGTGATGCAGCGCCGCCTGGCTGGTCGAACCGCAATCGACGGTCACAATCAGACGCGCGCCCCGCTCGATCAACTGGTCTATTGCCGCCGCGTTGGGCCCGTAGCCTTCGAAAATGCGATCCGGAATATAGATCTCGCTTTCGACACCGAAGTGGTCGAAGAAGCGCGCCATCAGCGCGCACGATGCGGCACCGTCGACGTCATAGTCGCCGAACACCGCCACACGCTGCCCCTCGGCAATGGCCTCTACGATGCGCGCGGCCGCCGCATCCATGTCCCGCAGTGTCGACGGGTCCGGCATCAGCGTTTTCAATGTGGGGGCAAGGAACGTCGCGGTCTGCTCCGGCGCAACGCCCCGTCCGGCCAGCACGCGGGCAACGAGATCAGGCAGGCCGCCAGTTTGGGCGATCGCAAGCGCACGGTTCACACCAGCCTGGTCGAGCCGATGCACCCAGCGCTGGCCCGACAGGGACGTCTCGATCTCCAGGAAGGTCTGGAGCGGATTGTCGGCGCTATCAGCCAAGCCGGCCCTCGTTCAGCTATCGGTCGATCGCAACGCGGCACCGCGGGCCGGATCAGTCAAACTTGCTGAGATCCTGGTGACGCGCCCTGATCTCCCGCACCGTGCGCGACGACGACCGCATGACAATCGTATGGGTAACGACGGCGTCACGGGTAAACCGCACACCGCTCAGCATATTGCCGTCGGTGACTCCGGTGGCGGAGAACAGCACGTCGCCGCTGGCCATTTCCTCCATGGTGTAGACACGCTGCGGATCGTCGATCCCCATCTTCCGGGCACGCTCCACCTTGTCCTCGGTGTTGAGCTGCAGACGGCCCTGCATCTGGCCGCCGATGCAGCGCAGCGCGGCGGCCGCGAGCACCCCTTCCGGCGCGCCGCCTACGCCCATATAGATGTCGATCCCGGTTTCATCCGGATCGGTGGTGTGAATGACACCGGCGACATCGCCGTCGCCGATCAGCCGGATCGCCGCCCCGGCGGCACGCACCTCCTCGATCATCAGCGCATGGCGCGGCCGGTCGAGAATGCAGGCGGTCACGTCGCCGATGGCCACACCCTTGGCCGCGGCGACGGCCGCCAGGTTCTCCGTCGGCGAGGCGTCCAGCGACACCGTGCCCGCCGGAAAACCCGGACCGATGGCGATCTTTTCCATATAGACATCGGGCGCATAGAGCAGGCTGCCGCGTTCGGCCACGGCAATCACGGCCAAGGCGTTGGGCAGGTTCTTGGCGCAGATGGTGGTGCCTTCGAGCGGGTCGAGCGCAATATCGACCTCGGGACCTTTGCGCGTGCCCACCTCCTCGCCTATATAGAGCATCGGCGCCTCGTCACGCTCGCCCTCGCCAATGACGACCGTACCGGCGATCGGCAGCCGGTTGAGTTCCTGGCGCATCGCGTCGACGGCGACCTGGTCGGCTTCCTGCTCATCGCCACGGCCGCGCAACCGCGCCGCGGCGACAGCCGCCCGCTCCGTCACGCGCGCGATCTCCAGCGTCAAAATACGGTCAAGAGCGTGGCGGGTTGGTTTGGTCCCCATTTTCAATGATCCCATCTGCTGCGATTGCGGCCCTGATATCGTGTCGGAGCGGCCCATGGCAACGCCGTCTACCGCAAAAACACGGTGAAAGAGACGCATCCCGTCGCTACGGCCCGACCTAATCGATTAGTGTCGAAAACGCGGACCGGTCATCCACAGCCCTGACAGGCGCGTTGCACCGCCGTCCTGGCCAAACGCCCTGCGAAGTGTTGGCACGTCAGCCCGCCGAAGGCCGCTCGATCCGGATGACCTGCGGCTTGTCGAGCAGGTAGCCTTCCGCCGATATCGCCTCGACCGCCCGGCGCACAGAGGCTTCCATCGTCGCGTGGGTCACCAGGATGATCGTCTTGCGATCGCCGTTGCCGTTTGTGCCGCCATTGGCCGGGCGCTGGACGATCGATTCCAGCGAAATCTCGTTGTCCGACATATGTTTGGCAAGGCTTGCAAAGACGCCCGCCCGGTCTTCCACCGACAGGCGGATGAAGTAGCCGCCCTCATGGCTGCGCATGCGCGCGCGCCGGTAGGGTTCGAGATTGACCGCCGGCCGACCGAGAACAGGACCGTGCTGATGGCCGGGACGGCTTTTGGCGATGTCGGCAATATCGCCCATCACCGCCGATGCCGTGGCTTCGCCGCCGGCACCCGGACCCGACAGCAGCAGATCGCCCAGAATATCGGCGTCGATGGCCACCGCATTGGTGACACCGTCGACCTGGGCGATGACAGAATGCGTGGGCACCATGGTCGGATGCACACGCTGTTCGATGCCAGATTCGGTTTTTTGTGCGACTCCGAGAAGCTTGATGCGGAAGCCCAGTTCCCGGGCGGCACGGATGTCCTCGATCGTGATGTTCGAGATGCCTTCCAGATAGATGTCGTCGGCGGCGATCTGCGTGCCGAAGGCGATGCTGGTCAGCAGGGCCAGCTTGTGCGCGGTGTCGTTGCCCTCAACATCGAAGGTCGGGTCCGCTTCGGCATAACCCAGCCGCTGGGCCTCCTTCAGGCACTCCTCAAACGAGATACCGGCGCGCTCCATCTCGGTCAGGATGTAGTTGCACGTGCCGTTCAGGATTCCAAAGACCCGGTGGATGCTGTTTCCGGTCAGTGACTCGCGCATCGCCTTGATGACGGGAATGCCGCCGGCCACGGCCGCCTCGAAATTCAGCAGAACCCCATTGGCCTCGGCGGTTTCGGCAAGCGCCACACCATGACGCGCAAGCAGCGCCTTGTTGGCCGTCACCACGTGGCGGCCGCGCTCCAGGGCGGTGCGCACGGCGCTCAGCGCCGGATCCTCCTCGCCGCCGATCAGTTCGACGAAAACATCGATATCGGCGCTTTCGGCCAGTTCGACAGCATCGGTGTAGAAGCGTGCCGAAGACAGATCGACGCCGCGATCCTTGGTCCGGTCGCGCGCGGCCACGGCAACGATGTCGATCGGCTTGCCGCAGATGTCGGCGAGCCTGTTGTGACGCTGCGTCAAAATCCGGGCGAGCGACGCGCCAACCGTCCCGAGCCCCGCAATGCCGATCCTCAGGGCATCCGCCATGGTTACGTCAATCCAGTCATTGAGGTGCAGCCCGTTGTCCGGTCACCGCCGTTGGAAGAAGCGGCGCTGCCGGTGAAGGGCTAGCGCCGCGAATTCAGACGGACGACGTTTTGCATGCTTTCTTCGCCCGATGCAAGGAAACGTTTGATCCCGCATTCCCCAGATGAACGGCGCTTCAGACCAATAGCCACACATGATAGTATGGGCAAATCAATAGCTTAACCATGATGGATCTGTGATTTGGCGGTGAACGCAAAGGGTGAAGCGCACACCGGC
>Ga0209785_1000064_pt1 | contig 54663 bp, 49 predicted proteins | sample WorMetG1BERMUDA2_FD_187403 | JGI IMG/M metagenome (GOLD analysis project Ga0209785, IMG submission 187403) | Marine gutless worms symbiont microbial communities from Max Planck institute for Marine Microbiology, Germany - Inanidrilus... ...
GGAATTTGTCGCGATTCTCGGCCGACGAGAAGGCCCATTTGGCGCCGTTGTGCTCGGCGGTGAAGGCCTTGTTGCCGCGCACCGCCTGCGGTTGCGAGGAACCCACCGGATTCTGTTCGAGATCGAAATAGGCAACGACGTCATATCCGGATGCGGCATAACCGGAACTGTCGACATACTGCTCTCCGGCAAAGGCGGCGAAGGCGGTGCCGGCGAGAAAGGCGAGGGAAAGGGCTGTTGTGCGGAAGGGCATGGCATGTCTCCGTTTGGCTGCTGTACCCGAAAACTATGGCTGCTCCGGTGAGAACGCCACTCACGCCTCTACACAGTCGCGTTAAAGCGCCGTGTACCGCGCATGGCCCGGCGTCGCCGGTGTGATCGGCGCGTGGTGCAACCGCCTCCAATGCTTGACAAATTCGACTGTCGGACGCCCAATGTCGGTGACACCGGCCGTCGCTCCGTCGACGCCCAAGCTGGAGCCATCGATGAGAGATCTGTCCCGTCCCGGCCGTTCGCCGGTTCTTTCCCGCAACGGCATGGCGGCCACGTCGCATCCGCTGGCAAGTCAGACCGCGATCCGGATCCTCAACGACGGCGGCAACGCGATGGACGCCGCGATCGCCGCCTGCGCCGTGCAATGCGTGGTCGAGCCCGGATCGACCGGCATCGGCGGCGATTGTTTCTGCCTCTACGCGCCGGAAGGTTCGACCGATATCGTTGCTTATAACGGCTCGGGCCGGGCGCCCGCCGGGGCGGATCTCGCTCATTTCCAGTCCCGCGGGATCGAGGCGATCGAACGCCGTTCGCCGCATGCGGTGACCATTCCGGGCGCCATCGACGCCTGGTGCCGCCTGTCGGACGATCATGGCCGGATGGCGCTGGGCGAGGTGCTGGCGCCGGCGATCGACTTTGCGGAGAATGGATTTCCGGTCTCCCCGCGTGTCCATTTCGACTGGTCCGGCAACGCATCCTTTCTGAGGGAAGACCCAGTGAGCGCCGGCATCTATCTGGTCGATGGCGAGGCGCCCGCGGTCGGTGCCGTGCACCGCCTGCCGGAGCTGGCCGGCGCGCTTCGCGCGATCGCCGAGGACGGCAGGGATGTCTTTTACCGGGGCTGGATCGCACAGGACATGGTCGAGCATCTGCAGGCCAAGGGCGGCCTGCACACCATGGAGGATCTCGCCGTAGCGGAAGGCGACTATGTGACTCCGATCGCCGCCGATTTCCGCGGCCATACGATCTATGAATGCCCGCCCAACGGCCAGGGTGTGATCGCCCTGCTCTTGCTCAATATGATGCGGCATCTCGATATCGATCCGGGCGGACCGCTCACGGTCGACCGCATCCATCACGAGATCGAGGCCGCCCGCCTGGCCTATCGCGCCCGCAGCCTGCATGTCGGCGATCCCGCCTTCAGCGAGATCCCGCTCGATGCCCTGCTGTCGGACGCCCATGCCGGCGACCTGGCTGCCACCATCGATCCGCAAAGGGCGGTGCACCCGCCGCGCGACGTGGCGCTGCCGCGACACCGCGACACCGTCTATCTGACCGTCGTCGACAAGGACAGGAACGCCTGCAGCTTCATCAACACGCTGTTCTACGGTTTCGGCAGCGGCATCACCGCGCCACGGTCGGGCGTGCTTCTGCAGAATCGCGGCCAGGGCTTTGTCCTGCAGCCCGGCCACCCCAATTGCATTGCTCCGGGCAAAAAGCCGCTGCATACGATCATCCCGGCGCTGGCCGCGCGGGACGGCCGCGTCGTCCTGTCCTTCGGCGTGATGGGCGGCCATTACCAGGCCCTTGGCCATATGCAGTTTCTGACCCGGCATCTCGATTTCGGCTTCGATCTGCAGGAGGCGATGGATCTGCCGCGTTTCATGCCCGACCCGTTCACCGGCGACGTCGAGGTCGAAAACGGCGTCAGCGATGCGACCGTCGAGGCGTTGACGGTGCGCGGCCATGCCATCCACCGGCCCGCCACGCCGATCGGCGGTTCCCAGGCGGTTGCCATCGATTGGGTGAACGGCGTGCTGACCGGGGCGTCCGATCCGCGCAAGGACGGCTGCGCCGTTGGCTACTGACGCGGTTGCCGGCGCCGAGGGCCAGTCGCCGGTCGGATGGCCCGCGACCATCGGCAGTTGCGTCCTGTGCCTAGTGGCCGTCTGGACCGTATTCGACGACCGACCGCTGGCGCATGCCTGCTCGGCCGCCGCCTTCGTCGGCTTCATAGCACTCGCCAATGCCCGTTTCGGGCTGCGCGAACGCATGCTGCTGACGCTGGCGCTTGTGGCGACCGCCGGCGCGGTGTGGACATTCCGGGCCGGCGCGCTGCAACCGGTGATCGACGACCTGTCGCGGGCGGCCTATCTGAGTGCCTTCATCATGCTGGTCACCAGTCTGCGCCAGGGCGCCTTCGGCTCCGAATCGGTGCTGACGATCGGCCGTTATCTCACCGGGCAGCCGCCCGGCCGGCGCTATCTGGCGCTGCATATCGGTGGCCATTTCATGGGCGTGCTGTTGAATTTCGGCGCCGTCAGCCTGCTCGGGCCGCTGATCAAGCGCGGCGTCGACGCGCGCCGCAAGGAAGGGCCGCCGGAACTTTCCGCGATCCGCTTGCGTCGGCAGATCTGCGGGCTCAGTCGGGGTTTCGCGTGGTTCAACCTGTGGGCGCCGACGGCCGTCGCCCAGGCGGTCGTGCTCAATCTGGTGCCCGGATCCCGGGCCGGCATTATCGCTGTGTCCGGCATGTTGATCGCCGTGCTGCTGCTGTTCGCCGGATGGGGCGAGGATCGCGTCACCGGCTACCGGGCCCGGTTGCGCCTTGTGCGTGCCGGTTTCGCGTTGCAGCGTGCCGCGCCGCCGCCCTTCCCATGGACGAGCCTGATGCGCTTCCTGGCCGTCGGTGGTGCTTTGCTAGGGCTCGCCTGGCTGATCAGCGTGTTTTCCGGGATCGTGCTCGTATCGGCGATCATGGTCGCCGCTGTGCCGGTCACCATTGCCTGGATGTCCGAGCAATCGCTGCTGCACGGCGCCGGCGCGGCGCTGGCGGGCCGGGTGCGCACTCTGTTTCGCACGATCATACCCGCCAGCAGCCCGGAGGCGGCGACGCTCGGCCTTGCCGGTTACATCGGCATTCTGACCGCGACCCTGGTCGATCACGGCTGGCTGGCGACGCGGCTGGCGCAGATCGATATCCGTCCGGACGTGGTCTATCTCGCCGTCTCCGCCTTCGTTCCGCTGGCGTCCTGCATCGGCCTGCCGCCGATGATGACGGTCACATTTCTGGGCGGCGTGCTGGTGTCGCTGCCGGAGCTGGCGCTCAATCCCAGCGTGCTCGGTCTGTCGCTGCTCGTCGGCTGGGCGCTCAACCTGACCGGTTCGCCCTTCGGCGCCACCTCGCTGATGCTGACGCGCGTGGTCGGCATCCCCGGCACCACCCATGCCTGGCGCTGGAACGGCGGCTTTACCCTAATCTCCTGGTGCGTCGCGGCGCTCGTCATGATGGCAATGGCCGCCTGGCTGGGGTGATCGCTATCCGAGCATCAGGCGCGGCAGCCACAAAACAATGCCGGGAAAGGCGATCAGCACGGCGACGGTGACGACATCGGCGACGAAGAAGGGCGTCGCGCCGCGAAACACGTCCTGCACGGAGATGTCGCTGCGCACGCCGGCAACGACGAAACAGTTGAGCCCGATGGGCGGGGTGATCAGGCACAGTTCCGCCATCTTGACCACGATGATACCGAACCAGATGGCGCATTCCGTGCCGGACATGCCGAGCGCCGATTCCGATGCCAGGACGTTTTCGCCGCCATTAAGCGCCATGACCGCCGGAAAGGTCACCGGCAGCGTCAGGATCAGCATGCCGATGGCGTCCATGAACATGCCGAGAATGACATAGGCCGCCAGGATATAGAGCAGCGTGACGATTGGCGGCTGGTCGAGCCCGGTGATCCAGTCCGCAAAGGCGCCCGGCAGATCGGCGAAGCCCAGATAGCGGACGAAAACAAGCACGCCCCAGATCATGGTGAAGATCATCGCCGTGAGCTTCGCCGTCTCCATCAGCGCGCTTTTGAGCTGTCCCCAGCGCATCCCTTTGGAGAGCGCCATCACCAGGATGACGAAGGCGCCGAGCGCGCCGGCCTCGGTCGGGGTGCCCCAGCCGAAATAGATACAGTAGATGATGATGCCGACGACCGCGACGATCGGCAACGATCCCGGCACGGCCTCGAAACGCTGTTTCCAGCTATAGCCGCCGACCGGCGGGCCCAGTTCCTTGCGGAACCGCGCCATCACGACGATCATCCCGCCATAGATCAGCGCCGAGACGAGACCTGGCAGGAAGCCCGCGAGCAGGAGCTGCCCGACGCTCGCCTCGACGATGATGGCATAGATCACCAGGATCGCCGAGGGCGGGATCAGCGAAGCCAATGTGCCGCCGGCGGCGACCACGCCGGCTGCGAAGCGCCGGTTGTATCCCAGTTCCAGCATTTCGGGGATCGCGATACGGGCAAAGACGGCCGACGTTGCGACCGAGGCGCCCGAGACGGCCGCGAAGCCGGCAGTGGCGAAGACCGTTGCGACGCCGAGGCCCCCCGGCAGCCAGCCGAGCCAGCGTTTGGCCACCTCGAACAGCGCCCGGGTGAGCCCGGCATAATAGGCCAGATAGCCGATCAGGATGAACACCGGAATGAGGCTGAGCACATGGCTCGACATTTTCGAATGCGGCACCTGGCCGACGATCCGTAGCGCCGTCCAGAAACCGCGCTCGACGCCCTGGCCGCGGTCGAAGGCGAAAATGATGAACAGGCCGACAAATCCGATCAGCGCGGTGGCAAATGCCACGCGCATGCCGCCGATCACCAGCAGCACCAGCACCCCGGCGAGAACCAGACCCACCTCGATTGTGGTCATCGCTTGTCCTCGACGCCGGAGACGGTCTCGGCCTCATGGGCGGCGACGGCCGCCGCATCCTCGATCAGAGGCACGGCGACCGGGTCCTTCTCTCCGGTCCACAGCGCCCGCCAATAGCCCCAGACCTGCAACAGCAGGCGTAGAAGCAGCAGCGCGAACATGATCGGTACAAGCAGCTTGACCGGCCAGGTCGGCAGGTTGATGTCGATCGTGCTGTCGCCGATCCTGATCGCCCGCTCCGCGTGGGTCCACGATCCGATCGTCAGGATCAGCGTGAGGAGGCCCATCAGAATGACCGATATCAGCTCGAATGCCCACAGGAAGCGGCCCCGCAGTGCCCGCACCACGAGGTCCATGCGGATATGGCTGCCCAACCGCTGGCAGTAGGCGATGCCGAGAAAGGCGATGATCGGGACCCCCTGCACAATCCAGTCGATAAAGCCCGGCACCGGCAGGTTGAAGAGTTTGCGGCCAAGGATGTTGACGACCGCCAGCAGCATGATCGCCAGCACGCACAGGCCGGCGGTCAGCGTCATTGCGCTTTCGATACGAAACAGGAAACGGTCGGCGCGCGACAGCGCGCTGTCGTCGCTTCTGACATTGCTGACGCTCATGGCATCCCGCCCTCACGCCCCCGGCGGCGCTCGCCGCCGGGCCGGTCTGCCGCGCGCGTCAATTGGTGCTTCTGTGATCGGTCAGAGTCTGGACCACCAGCTCATAAAGCTCCTGGCCCGGCAGTCCCTGGGCGTTCATATTGGCGATCCATTGGTCGCGGATCGGCACCGCCGCGGTTTCGCGGAACGCGTCGATTTCGCTCTCGTCGAGTTCGACCTTCTGGACGTTCTTTTCTTCAAGCACCTTGTCCCAGCGCTCCAGCAGCGCGCCGTAATTGGCGACATAATGATCGATCGCCTCGTCGATCGATGAATCGAGCGCTTCGCGATGTTCCGGTGACAGCGCCTCGTAAGCATCGATATTGACCACGACCGGGCAGTTGACCGTGCCGGGGTTGAGATTGGTGGTCCACCATTTGGCAAGATCGATGGTGCGGAAGGAGAAATGCGCATGCGGGGCGAAGGCCACCGTGTCGACCACGCCCGATTCCATCGCGTTATAGGCTTCCGTCGCCGTCACCGAAGTCGGCACCGCGCCGACGGATTTGAAGGCGTTGCCGATGCCACCGGTGGCGCGCACCCGCATGCCCTTGAAATCGTCCAAGGAATCGCGCGGCGTGCCGGTGCCGACGATATTGTATTGCGGCATGGGCGAGGGCATCAGCAGCTTCGCATTCCAGCGGGCGAGATCGGCCTGGGTGGCCGGATGGCCGTAGATGGCGTTGCTGACGGCGACCTCCTCTTCCAGCGTGTTGACGCCGAGGAAGGGCAGTTCGAGCACGGTGATGGTCGGGTTCTTGTCGCGGTGGTAGCCAGCGCAGAACTGCGCCATTTCGAAGGCGCCGATGGAGATGCCGTCAAGGTTTTCCCGGTTGTTCGACAGGCCGCCATAGGAGATGTTCAAGGTGAATTCGCCATTGGTCTTGGCGTCGAGAAGTTCGGCGAGCTTTTCGACATTCTCGGTAAAGGCCCGGCGCTTGCCCCACAGCGAGACGTTCCATTCGACCGCCAGGGCCTCGGTTGCCATGAAAGACGCAGCCACCGCGGCGACGCCGAGTTTGAGATATGTTTGCATGGTTGTCCTCCCGGTTTCGTCCTCGCAATAGATTTCAGTTTGCCAGTGATTTCAACCCGAAGCGGCCCTTTGTCGATCAAATTTCGCACAGTGCATGAGATGCTCGAACCAATTGCATTGGCAAGATCGGGTGTTAGATTGCCGTCACCCGTTCGCGCCGATGGCAATGGAATCGTCGCCCATGCTGAAATTCACTCGCACGGAAATCGCCCTGATCCTCGGGCTGCTGGCGACGGCGCTGGCCTATGGTCCTGGTTCCGCGCTGTTTGTCGGTCCCTTCACGCCGGAGGTTTATTCGGCGCTGTTTGTGGTGCTGTTCGTCATCATGTTGATGCTGTCCTTTTCGGCCGTCAGGCATGCCGATCATCTGGCCGGACTGCTCGGCGAGCCCTATGGCACGCTGATATTGACGATCGCGGTCATCACCATCGAGGTGGCGCTGATTTCCGGTGTGATGTTAAGCGGCGGGGCCAATCCCACTCTGGCGCGCGATACGATGATGGCGGTGCTGATGATCGTCATGAACGGCGTGGTCGGGTTGGTGCTTGTCGTTGGCGGACTGAGGCACAGTGAACAGGAGTTCAATCTGCAAGGGGCCCGGGCGTTCCTGACCGTGCTGGTCACGCTGGCGACGATGACGCTGATCCTGCCGAAATTCACCGAGTCGACGGCGGATCTCAGCCTGGATCGCACCCAGTCGGCGCTTTTCGCGGCCATTACCATCGCCCTTTACGCCACCTTCCTCGCGATTCAGACGCGCCGGCACCGCTCGTTCTTCGTGCAGCCCGGCGTCGAACTGGGCGATGACGACCATCGCATGAGCGGATCCCGGTCGGTGGGCTTCCACGCCATCCTTCTGGTAATGACCCTGTTACCGGCGGTTCTGCTGTCGAAAAAGCTTGCCATCCTCGTCGAGTTCGGCGTCTCGGGGTGGCAGTTGCCGGCGGCGCTCGGCGGCATCATCATCGCCTGCCTGGTGCTGGCGCCCGAGGCATTGGCGGCCCTGTCCTCGGCGCGCAAGAACTATCTGCAGCGCGCCGTCAATATCTGTCTCGGGTCGGCGGTGGCAACGATCGGGCTGACCGTTCCGGCGGCCCTGGTGATCGCGCTGTACCTCGATCAGCCGCTCGAACTGGGGCTTGGCGACACCCACATGGTGCTCTTGGTTCTGACCCTGTTCGTCAGCGGGCTCACTTTCGGCGGCGTGCGCACCAATATGCTGCAGGGAGCTGTGCATCTGGTCATCTTCGTGGTTTACATAGTGCTCATTTTCAACCCATAGTCGGTGCGTCGGCTGCGGCATATCTGCGCATCGACCGCTTTCGGGTCACTTTTTCGGCGCGATATCCGTATCCTACTCCGGCAGCAATTGCGTGCCACGAGACGCGACGCGAGGTGGTGAGATGGTTGACTTTACCGATCCCGTGCTTCTGGCCCGGATACAATTCGCATTCACCGTTTCGTTCCATATCATCTTTCCGGCGACGTCGATCGGCCTTGCCAGTTATCTGGCCTTCGTGCAGTGGCGCTGGCTGCGCACCGGCGAAGAGGTGTTCCTGACCCTGTTCGACTATTGGATCAAACCCTTTGCGGTGGTGTTCGGCATGGGCGTCGTGTCGGGGCTCATGATGAGCTACGAATTCGGCACCAACTGGAGCGTATTCAGCGACAAGGCCGGCCCGGTGATCGGTCCGCTCATGGGCTACGAGGTGTTGACGGCCTTTTTCATCGAAGCCGGCTTTCTCGGCGTCATGTTGTTCGGCCGCGACAGGGTCGGGCCGCGATTGCATTTCTTCGCCACGTTGATGGTCGCCATCGGCACGCTTTTTTCGGCCTTCTGGATCCTGAGCGTCAATAGCTGGATGCAGACACCGGCGGGGTACGGCATGAACGATGTTGGTCAATACGTGCCCGAAGACTGGATCGAGGTGATCTTCAACCCGTCCTTCCCGTACCGCTTCGTTCATATGGTGTTCGCCGCCTATCTGACGACGGCGCTGGTGGTGACCGGGTGCGGTGCCTATCACCTGCTGAAGGACCAGACGAACCGGACGAGCCGCACAATGTTCTCGATGGCCATGTGGTTCATTGCGATCATCGCGCCGCTGCAGATCCTCGCAGGCGATCTGCATGGTCTCAACAGCTACGAACATCAGCCGGCCAAGGTCGCCGCGATGGAGGGCCATTTCAAGTCCGAGCCGGCGGCGCCTTTCTACGTGGTCGGGCTGCCCAATATGGAAACCGGCGAAGTGGACTACGCGGTGGCCATTCCCTATCTCGGCTCGTGGATCCTGACCCGCAGCTTCACCGCCGAGGTGATCGGGCTCGATCAGTTCGAGCGCCGGGACTGGCCGCATGTCGCGATCGTGTTCTGGTCGTTCCGGATCATGGTCGGATTGGGCCTCTTGTTCCTGTGCCTCGGCGTCTGGGGGCTGATTGAACGGTGGCGCGGTCGTCTTTTCGACCGGCGCGCGCTGGCGCGTTTTGCGCTGCTGCTCGCACCGACGGGCTATGTCGCCGTGCTGTGCGGCTGGGTCACGACCGAGGTGGGCCGGCAACCCTTCACCATCTACGGGCTGCTGCGCACGGCCGAGTCGGCCTCGCCAATCGCCGCGCCGGCTGTCGGCACCTCGCTGGCCGTCATCGTTGTCGTCTACCTGTTCGTCTTCGGCCTCGGCGCCTTTTACACGGTGCGGCTGATGGGCAAGGTGCCGCCCGACAGTCCACCGACACAGACGCGCAGCCTGCTCGACCAGGGCGGCGGCCGGGCGATTCGCATCCTGCGGGCACTCGGCGGAGGGAGGCAGCCATGATCTTCGACCTGGCGATGATTTGGGCCCTCATTCTGGCCGTCGGCGTCTTCATCTATGTGGCGCTGGACGGTTTCGATCTCGGCGTCGGCATCCTGTTCCCGCTGATGCGCGACGAAAAGGAACGGGACACGGCGGTCGGCGCCATCGCCCCGGTCTGGGACGGCAACGAGACTTGGCTGGTTCTCGGTGGCGGCGGGCTTCTGGCGGTGTTTCCGCTGGCCTATGCGGTGATTTTTCCAGCACTCTATGTGCCGCTGATCGCGATGCTGCTCGCCCTCGTGTTCCGCGGCGTGGCTTTTGAATACCGGGTCCATTCGGGCGCCCACAAACGCTTCTGGGACTGGGCCTTCTTCGGCGGCTCACTGGTCGCCGCCTTGGCACAGGGCATTGCGCTCGGTGCCTGGCTGCAGGGTATCGACGTAGTCGACCGCTCCTATAGCGGCGCCTGGTGGGACTGGCTGTCGCCGTTCAGCATCGCCACCGGGCTGGCGCTGGTCTGCGGCTACGCGTTGTTGGGCGCGGCCTGGCTGAATCTGAAGACCGAGGGCCACCTCAACGAGCGGGCCCGCGACATGGTGCTTCCCTTGGCAGCGGCGACGATCGCCTTCATCGTTGCGGTCAGTCTGTGGACGCCGTTGCTCCATCCGCGCTATGCGGCGCGGTGGTTCGAATGGCCTACCATGCTCTACGCATTGCCGGTGCCGGTCTTTGTCGCCTTGACGGTGGCGACATTGTGGAAAGCGCTGCGCGCCGGCCGCGCGTTGACGGCGTTCCTGGCGGTCGAGGTGCTGTTCCTGCTTTGTTACATCGGCATCGGCATCAGCGTCTGGCCGGATATCGTGCCGACCAGCGTCACCATCCAGGAGGCGGCCGGACCGAACAAGAGCCTCGGCTTCCTGCTTGTCGGTGCGGTGATCCTGGTGCCGCTGATCTTGGTGTACACGGCATCGGCCTATTGGATCTTCCGCGGCAAGGTCCGCGACGGCGGTTATCATCATTGAGCGTCGACGTGACTGAGCGCCGACAGGGGCCGAAACCGGGAGACCAGCCGCTCTGGCGACGGCTGGCCTGGTTCGTCGCGCTTTGGGCGCTCGGCGTCCTCACCATCGCGATTGTCGGTTATGTCATCCGCGCGGTCATGTTTTCCTGATACCATCGTGGAAAACATGTCCCGCAACCGAAGCACAGGAGATCGCATATGTTCGATATCGAGACTGACGACAAGAACAATCTGATCATCGCAACGCCGGGGCTGGTGCTCGTGTCCGAGGGGCTGCCGCATTGGAAAGACGCGGCGGCGCTGTTCGCCCATATCAAACTGGTACGTCAGCACGAGGCGCTGATCCCCAAGGTGGCCCTGGTCAGCGACAGCACCACCCTGTCGATCATGCCGGCGCTGGTCGATCATTTCCTCGACGCCAAGATCCGCCATTTCCCGCAATCGCGCCTGTCGGAAGCAAAGGAATGGGCGGCGTTGGTCGATCCGTCGGACACGTCGCTCAAGATGATCGAGGGCTTGCCCGATGACGTGGTGGCCTATGAGGTGATCGGAACCCTGACCTCGCGGGATTACGATCACGTTCTGACGCCGCTGATCGACAAGAAGCTGAAAGAGCACGACACGCTGAAAGTGCTCGTCGTGCTGGGCGAGGCCTTCGACGGCGCCACCCCGTCGGCGCTCTGGGACGATGCCCGCCTCGGCTTTCGCCATTTGAGCGGTTTCTCAAAGATCGCCGTGGTCACCGACCTTCGGTGGGTGAGTCACAGCGCGAAATTGTTCGGACCGCTGATACCCGGGCAAGTACACGTTTTTGCGCTCGACGAACTGGACGACGCCAAGGAATGGATCACGTCATAGCGACAGCCGCACGGCTCTGAACGCCGGGCCTTGTCTGTTCGGCCCGGCGGCATCATCTTTGTCGATGCGTATGCAGGAGGAGATGTGTTCATGCCGCCACCCTTCAATCCGGATTTCTCAATCAAGCCCGAGGTGATCGCTTTTTTCGACGAGGGGTCGAACACCATCTCCTATATCGTGCACGATCCCGGATCGAGGTCCTGCGCGGTTGTCGATGCCGTGATGGAAATCGACTATGCGGCCGGCCGTCTGACCTTCGACGGTGCCGATGCGATGATCGACCGCATCGGCAAGGAGGGGTGGACGGTGGAATGGCTGATCGAGACCCATATCCATGCCGATCACCTGTCCGGCGCGCCCTATATTCAGAAGGCGCTTGGCGGGAAGATCGGCATCGGCGCGCAGGTGACGGATGTCCAGGAGACCTTCGGCAAGATCTTCAACGAGGGCACCGAGTTTCAGCGCGACGGATCACAGTTCGACCGCCTCTTCGAAGACGGCGACAGCTACCAGATCGGCGGGCTGACGGCGCATGTCATGCACACGCCCGGTCACACCCCGGCCTGTATGACCCATGTGATCGGCGATGCCGCTTTTGTCGGCGACACGCTGTTCATGCCCGATGGCGGTTCGGCCCGCGCCGATTTTCCGGGCGGAGATGCGCGCACCCTCTATCGCTCGGTGCGCCGGGTTCTGGAACTGCCGGGCGAGACACGGCTCTTCATGTGCCACGATTATGGGCCCAACGGCCGCGAAATCCGGTGGGAGACAACCGTTGCAGATGAGCGCATGCACAATATTCATGTGCGTGACGGCGTCGACGAGGACACATTCGTCGCAATGCGCGAGGCGCGCGACGCGACGCTGTCGATGCCGAAGCTGATCATCCCGTCGCTGCAGGTCAATATGCGGGCCGGCAAGCTGCCTCCGGCCGCGGACAACGGCACCGTTTTCCTGAAGGTGCCGATCAACGAGCTTTAGAGCCGGTCGCGCAACGAGTAATAGAGCATACCCAACGCCAATAGGGGGGCTCGGAAACGCGGTCCGCCGGGAAATTCCGGCGTCGGCACCGCGGCCATCAGGTCGAAGCGCGATGCCGACCCGCAGATCAATTCGCCCACCAGGCGGCCGCACAGCGTCGCCATGCCGAGTCCGTGGCCCGAATAGCCAGAGGCCGACAGGATGTTGCGATCCAGCCGTTCGAGATGTGGCATGCGGTTCATGGTGATGCCGAGCGTGCCGCCCCAGCCATAATCGATCCCGATACGCTCCAATTGCGGGAAAATCGACAGCATATGCGGCCTGACGAAGGATTTGATGTCATCGGGAAAGCGAAAGCCGTAGCTTTCGCCGCCACCGAACAGCAGGCGATTGTCGGCGGAAAGGCGGAAGTAATTGACGACGTTTCTGCTGTCGGCCACGGCGACCCGGCTCTTCAGGAAAGCGGGAACGAGCTTTTCGTTCAGCGGCTCCGTGGCGATAATGTAGTTGTTGAGTGGCATGACCCGTCGGGCGACGGCGGCATTGAGGTCACCGAGATAGCCGTTACAGGCGAGCAGCACGTGCGGGGCCGACACCACACCCTTTTCGCAAACGATGCGTGCCGTGCTGCCGGGCTTTATGGCGCTCACACGGCTGTTTTCATGGATGCGCGCGCCGGTCTCGGTGGCCGCTCTGGCGAGGCCGAGCGCAAAATTGAGCGGATGCAGGTGACCTGATCCCATGTCCAGCACGCCGCCATGATAGGCCTGTGTGTCGACAAGGTCGGTCAGTTCGTCCCGGTCGACGACCCGGAGGTTATTGTATCCGTATTCCCGCTGCAGCTTTTCGGCATAGGCGCGGCTGTGGCGCACATAGCGGCGGCGGTGATCGGCATGCAGGATCCCGGGCTGATAGCCGCACGGCATGTCATGTCGTCTGATCAGTTCGAGAACGAGCGCTTTGGCGTCCTCGCCAAGCATCCACAATCGATGCGCCGCTTCCTGCCCCAGAATGGCCTCCAGCCGGTCCTGGTCCAGCCTTTGGCCCGACCCCAACTGGCCGCCATTGCGCCCGGACGCGCCCCAACCGACACGGTTGGCTTCCAGCACGGCCACGTCAAAGCCCTGTCCGGCCAGGTACAGGGCGGCCGACAAACCGGTATAGCCGGCGCCGACCACGCAGACGTCGCAGGACGCATCGCCGTCGAGCGGCGAAAAGGGCGCCAGCGACATCGCTGTCGCGCGGTAGTAGCTGTCCGGATATGTGCCGGGCCGGTCATTTGCGGTAAGCAAATCCAAAGCGCATCTCGTCGTTTTTGGTGGAAGCGGGCGGCTATCTTTTAGCGTTTTTCCGCAAAAACGCCAGTGTTTCGGACGCTCCGATCCATCAGTCGTGGCGCATTCGCGCGACGGCATCGTGGCAGCCGCCATGCTGCCGTTGGCTTACGGCGAAAAGGCTTTACAACCATGCCATCAAAGTCACATACTACTCGGTATCTTGTATCGCTGACGCGGCGATTGTGGCGACGATTGGGAGGCGCTTGTGGGTTATCTGGAGGAATTGTTCTCGGTTGGAGGAAAGACCGCGCTGGTGACGGGCGGGGCCACCGGCATTGGCCGCATGGTGGCGACGGCTCTCGTGCGCGGCGGAGCGACCGTGCTTCTGGCGTCGCGCAAGGGCGATGCGTGCGCCGCGGTGGCGGCGGAACTGAATGCGCTCGACGCGCCCGGTGACGCCCATGGCTTTGCCGGCGATGTCGGCAGCGAGGAAGGCATCGACGCGATGGTCGAGGCGGTCGGCGCGCGTACCGATCGATTGAACATCCTTGTCAACAATGCCGGCGTCACCTGGGGCGAGCCACTGGAGACTTTTCCGCACGCCGCCTGGCACAAGGTCATGAATGTCAATGTCGGCGGTTTGTTCACGCTGACGCGCGATCTGCTGCCGCTGATGGACACTGCGGCGAGCGACGCCGATCCGGCGCGTATCATCAATCTCGGCTCGGTGATGGGCAGCCAGCCGGTGGCCGAGGGCGCCTATTCCTATTCCGCTTCCAAGGCGGCGGTGCATCATCTGACGCGCATTCTCGCCGGCGAATTCGCCGGTCGGCGCATCACAGTGAACGCATTTGCGCCTGGTCCGTTTCAGAGCCGGATGACGGCCTTTGCCACGGCGACCGACGAGCAGGCCAAGCGGGTCGGCGGCGGTGTGCCGCTTGGCCGCATCGGCTCGCCTGACGATGTCGCCGCGGCGACGCTCTACCTGTGCGGGAAAGGCGGCTCCTATATCAGCGGTGCGATCCTGCCGATCGATGGCGGCCTGTCGGCGCACAGTTCGGTCGGACTGTTTGCCGAAGCGTTGTAGCGCGGCGGGCGGTTGCGCCGCGCGGCTGTTGCGTGATCTGATGAGCGGAAGGAGGAGCCGCGATGAGTGAAGGCCAGGATCTTCCGGTCGGGCCGTTGAGTGAGGAACTCAAGGCCGCGATTCCCGGTTTTTCGGGATTGCGCGCGGTCACCAAGTTCAACACAGGGCAATCGAACCCGACCTATCTGCTGAACGCCGATAGCGGCCGCTATGTATTGCGCGCGAAGCCGCCCGGACAACTGTTGAAATCGGCGCATCAGGTCGACCGCGAATTCCGTGTCATGAACGCCCTGAAGGGTAGCGGCGTGCCGGTGCCCGACATGCTCTACCTGTCCGATGAGGAATCGGCGATCGGGCGCATGTACTTCGTCATGAGCTATCTCGATGGCCGGATCTTTTGGGAACCGGACCTGCCCGACTGCGCGCTGGCGGAGCGGGGGCCGATCTACGACGCCATGAATGCGACGCTGGCCGCCTTGCACGATGTTGATCCTGTCGCCGTGGGCCTTGAGGATTTCGGCCGGCCGGGCAGTTATTTCGAGCGGCAGCTCAGCCGCTGGACCAAGCAGTATCGGGCGAGTGAGACCGGGACCATCGAGGATATGGATGCCCTGATTGTCTGGCTCGAAAGGGCGCTGCCGCCAGACGACGGGCAGGTTGCGCTGGTGCATGGCGACTATCGGATCGACAATATGATCTTCGCCAAGGACGTGCCGACCATCCTGGCCGTGCTGGACTGGGAGTTGTCCACGCTCGGCCATCCGCTGGCCGATCTCGCTTATCAGTGCATGCAGTGGCGGCTGCCTCATGACAGCGGCTTCCGTGGTCTTGGCGGCCTCGACCGCGCCGCGACCGGCCTGCCCACGGAGGACGACTACGTGCGCGCCTATTGCCGGCGTCGCGGCATCGGAACCATCGACCACTGGCGGTTCTATCTGGCTTTTTCCTTCTTCCGGCTGGCGGCGATCCTGCAGGGTGTCTTGAAGCGCGCGCTTGACGGCAACGCCTCCAATCCAAAGCGGGCGAAGGAAATGGCGATGGCGGTGCCGGTTATGGCGGCCATGGCGATGGCGATAACCAGGGGAGAGTGATGTGACGGGTCTCTTTGACGGTGCAACGGTGCTGATCACCGGAGCGGCCGGCGGCTTCGGCGGCGCGGCGGCGCGGCGCTATGCCCAGGAGGGCGCGCGGCTGGTTCTGTCGGACCACAATGCCGAGGCGTTGCAGGCTGTCTGCGGCGAAATCGCCGAGGAACAGGGCAGCGACATCGCCTCGCTCGCCGGCGATATCGCGGATGAAAGCCTGTCGGAGAAATTGGCGGCGCTCGCGGTCGACCGCTTCGGCCGGCTCGATGTCGCCGTCAACAATGCCGGTATCGCCCAGGAGGCGTTCGAGCGTCTGCCGAAAACCGATTCGGCGGAAGCGCGCCGCATCGTCGATGTCGACCTGATGGGCATGTTCTATGCGCTCAAGCACCAATTGCCGGTGATGGAGAAACAGTTCCGGGAAAGCGGTACCGGCGGCGCGATTGTCAATGTCGCCTCGGTGGCGGGGGTCACGGGGGCGCAGGGTCTTTCGGTCTACGCGGCCGCCAAACATGGCGTCGTGGGTTTCACCCGGTCGGTGGCGCAGGAATATGCCCGGCTCGGCGTGCGCATCAACGCGGTCTGTCCGTCCTTCGCGCGGACGCCGATGGCGACCGACATGCTGGATGTCGAGGTGCGCGGCAAGGTGATCTCCGAGCAGCAATTGGTGCGCGGCATTCCGATGGCGCGGCTTGCCGAGGTCGGGGAGGTGATCGAGGCGTTCCTGTTCGCTTCGTCGCCGAAAAACAGCTTCATGACCGGCCAGACCCTTCACGTGGATGGAGGGCTTACGGCCTATTGATGTCCGGTTCGCCTCGTCGCCAGCCGGTTTTCTTTTGCCGTCCTGGAACCACCGACGACATCCGGTGACCATCGCGGTATCTTCCCGTCGTCCGCGCGGGTGCCGATGACAGCAAAGTCACTCCGTGCTCTAAGTGCTTGCGGCAAACGGGGTAAGGCGACATGAACGAAACGCGCGATGGCGGCGACGCGTCGCTGGCGGACAAGTCTTTCGAGGCCGAAGAACTGGCTGCGGAGAAAACGGCCTTCTACGGGCGGGTGATCACGCTGTGTCTCATCGCCGTCTTGATCACCGTCATTGTGCCGTGGCCGGCACCGCTTTATTTCTACGGTCTGTTGGCGTTGTTCCTGATCCTGGGCATTGCCGATTATCGAACCGCCCGGGCCCCCTGGCGCAGGAGTTGGCATCGCTATGCCTTTGTGACGGCGGATTTCGTGCTGCTTTCCTTTACGGTGATCTATCCCAATCCGCTGGTGATGGGCGATCTGCCGCCGCCGGTCGGATTGCGCTTCGGCGGCTTCATCTACTTTTTTGTCCTGCTGGCGGCGCTCACTTATCTCTACCGCCCCGGCCTGATGTTGTGGGGCGGTATCTCGGCGGCTGTCAGTTGGTTCATCGGCATTGCGTGGCTGCTGAGCCTGCCGGACACGGTCTGGATGCCGCCGACATCCGACGACCTTAATCTGTTCCTTGCCCTGCTGGCCGATCCGAATTTTATCGACCTCCACACTCGCGCGCAGGAAGTGTCGGTGCTGCTGATCACCGCCGGCCTGTTGGCGGCGGCCGTCAGCCGCGCTCGGGCGATCGCGCTCAGACGTGCCGATCTCGCCGGCGAGCGGGCCAATCTGGCGCGCTACTTTCCGAGAAAAACGGTGGATATGCTGGCGCGCAAGACCAGCCCCCTGCTGCAGGCGCGCGAAGGCACGGCGGCCGTGCTGTTTACCGACATCATCGCTTTCACCGCCTGGTCCGAAAAACAGTCGCCGCGCGCCCTGATCGCCGTGATGCGGCAGATGCACGGGCTGTTGACCGAAATCGTGTTCAAACATGACGGCACGCTCGACAAGTTCATCGGCGATGGGCTGATGGCGACGTTCGGTACACCGGAACCGACAGGCCGGGATGCGGTCAACGCGTTGGCCGCGGCGATCGACATGGCCGACGCTTTCGAGACCTGGCGGGCCGGGCGCCCGGTCGAAGACGGCGGAGGGTTGCGCTTGGCCGTCGGTGTGCATTACGGCCCGATCGTCATGGGTGATATCGGCATCCCCCGCCGCATGGAGTTCGCCGTCCTGGGCGACACCGTCAATGTGGCCAGCCGCCTGGAGAATGCTAACCGCGATTTCGGCAGCCGATGCGTCATCAGCGCCGATCTGGTAGAAGCCGCTCGGTCGCAAAGTCCCGAGATGACAGCCCGGCTTCTGGCCGGTTTGCGCCCGCATGCGCCGATCGGTCTGCGTGGTCATAGCCAGAAAATGCCGATTCTTGTCCTGCCTTGACTGGCGGAACTGCCGGTTTTGGGTCCGGTCAGCGGCGTGGCCGGCGTCACCACAAGGCTATCGCCGTCTTTTCTAGAACTGCCTATGATAGGGGCTTATGATGCTTATGAGCAGGCCATTCATGTTGTAAGGAGCACGAGGCGATGCATGTCTTGATATTGGGGGCGGCCGGGATGATTGGCCGCAAGCTGATCGATGCGCTCTGTGCGACCGGAGTGGTCGGCGGCCGGGAGATCACCGCCATGACGTTGTTCGACGTCGTCAAGCCGAGCCGGCCGGCCGTGCCGTGGCCCGTCTCCACGCAAGCCGGCGACCTTTCCAACCTGTCGGATGTGCGGGCACTGCTGTCGCACAAACCCGATATCGTGTTCCACCTCGCGGCAATCGTCTCTGGCGAAGCCGAGCAGGATTTCGACAAGGGATATCGTGTCAATCTCGATGGAACGCGGCTCCTCTTCGAGGCGATCCGCGAGCGCGAATACCGGCCGCGCGTCATCTTCACCTCGTCCATCGCGGTCTTCGGCGCACCTTTTCCACCGGCCATCGGCGACGACTTTCTGTGCGCGCCGCTGACCTCCTACGGGGTGCAGAAGGCTTGTATCGAACTGATGCTGATGGATTACAGCCGGAAGGGTCTGTTCGACGGCATCGCTCTGCGGCTGCCGACCGTTGTCATTCGCCCAGGCAAGCCAAACAAGGCGGCATCCGGTTTCTTTTCCAACATATTGCGCGAACCGTTGGCCGGAAAGGAGGCGGTTTTGCCGGTGCTGAAGGATGTGCGCATGTGGATGGCGAGCCCACGCAGGACGGCCGGATTCCTCGTCCACGCGGCAGGCCTGGATCTTGCCGCTGTGGGCGCCAGAAGGGCGTTGACGATGCCCGGCATTTCCGTGTCGGTGGGCGAGATGATCGACGCGCTTGCCCGTGTCGCCGGCTCTGACCGCGCCGCGCTGATCCGCGAGGAGCCGGACGAGAGGATCATCAAGATCGTCGAAGACTGGCCGTTCAGTTTCGATCCCGCACGGGCGCTCAAACTCGGCTTTGCGGCCGATTCCTCCATCGACGAGATCATTCGCAGTCATATCGATGAGGAGCTTGGCGGGCAGCTCGGTTGATCAGCGGGCCGAAGAGGTTGCTGCCGGCTATTTGTCGTATTCCGGATGCCGGCCGGTGAGCGTGGTGAAGTAATCGGCGATGAAGTAGTTCGCATCGATTTCGAGCAGCGCCATATGTTTGGGACGGCGCGCCCATAGCGGATCGACTGCCCGGTGGCCGGCCGGTTGGAACAGCGTCTGACCGGCACCCGCGCCTTCCGTCGTGACGGCCAGCGATCCGGCTTTCTGCATGTAGATGCCCGGCGCAGTCAGATAGGTCAGCGGCATCACGTCATGGGGAATGCAGCCATTGTAGCCCGAATGGCTGCGATAGAAGCGGGTGTAAAACCGGGCCATGTCCGCAAGCAATGCGCCAACTTTCGGGCTTTCCGTCTGCAGATCGGCAAAAAAGCTCGGAGTGAGAACCACCGGTGTTGTGACATCGAGCGGGGCGAGCACCAGCGGCCAGTTCGCGGCGAAGACGGCGTCGGCGGCATGCGGGTCGTTCCAGATATTGGCTTCGGCGACAGGTGACACATTGCCCGGACGATAGACGGCGCCGCCCATGACCACGACGGACCTGACCCGGTCGACGACGGTCGGGTCCAATTCAAGGGCGCGTGCAAGATTGGTTAACGGACCGATCGCGCAGATCGTGATCTCGCCGGGCATTTGGCGCGTCTTTTCAATGAGGTAGTGTGGCGCTGAAAGAGCGTCGGCCTGTCGGTTCGATATTGGCAACCCGATGTCGCCGAGGCCGTTGGCGCCGTGCACCGAGTAACTGTGCGGGTGCGGCTCGATGGTCAACGGGCGCTGTTCGCCCATGGCGACATCGGCGTCATGTCCGAAGAAATCGAGCAGCTTCAAGGCGTTTTCGGTCGCTTCCTCGACAGCGACATTGCCGAAGATTGTTGTCAGCCCGAGCAACTCGATCATCGGGTGAGCGATGGCATAGGCGATCGCCATCGTATCGTCGATGCCCGGATCCGTATCGATAATGACCTTGTGACGCATGCTCTTCCCCCGTTTTGTCAGCTCGCAGAAAGCTACGACGTGTTGGCTTCCCGCGCCCGTCTGGCGACCGCCGCCATCGTCGCAGCCAGCGCGTCGGCATCCTGCAACGGCGTATCGAACTCCACCCGACGCAGCCGGTCGCCCGAGAGGAGATCGAAACCGGCGGCGTCAATGCCGCAGATCTTCCATTTTCCGGTCCGCTCCCGCGCCAGAACACGCGCATAAAGCGCCACCGCGTCCACATGGTCTTCGTTCATGTGGATGATGGCGCCTTCCTCTTTTTCGCTCAGCGCCATCATCGCCGGCGAGGCGATGAGAAAGTCCTCCGGCGTCAATCGATAGGCCTTGCCGAAACCGGCATTGAGGCTGGCCGCGCGCGGTTCGAGGCGGAAGAAGGCAAAATCGCCAAAATCGACATAAAGCGCCGATTTCGGATGGCGGCGTAGGAACCGGGCGCGCAGCGCCGCATGGCGCCGGTCATCGCGTGCCATCTGCCGGGGCATGCATTGCAGCGTGATGCGCGGATGGGCCAGCGGATCTCCCCGGCCGGGTTCGCCGAGCAGCAGCGAAACCGCTGCCCCGTCGTCAAGGCCGTCGCTGTGGGTCGACAGGGTCGACACCAGGATGACCGGCGTGCGGTCGATATCGGCCGCCACCGCGGTGCGGCTGGCGAAAGGCTCGCCGCTGTTCGGCAGGATCACCGCCAGTGCGCCGTAACGCGCGGTGCTGACCAGCCGGCGCGCCATGCCGCGGGCCTCGTCGTCGGCCGGGCGGAAAGTGTCTTTCTTTTCCGTCATAGCGGCTATCTGTCTGTCGTCTGGTCGCTGAAGCGCGGCCCGAGAGCCGGCATCACCTGGTCGGCGACAGCCCGGAAACTGCCGCGCTCCCGGTTATGCGGGTGGGCTGCCGTCTCCTGCGGCGTCAGAACCGGTGTCACGCAGGCGTCGCTGTCGGCGAAATGTGCAGCCCAGTCATCGCGGCTCCGGGTCCGAAATGTCGTTGTCAGAAGCACCCGCATCTCGTCCCAGCCGCTGCGGTCATATTGTCGCTTCGTCCAGCCTTCGTCGAGGCCAAGCCGCTCCACCAGGGCGGCGAAGAATTGCGGCTCCAGTGGCGCGACCGCCACATAGCGGCCATCGGCGGTCTCGTAGGTGTCGTAAAACGGGCAGCCGCCGTCGAGCAGGTTGCGGCCGCGGCGGCCACCCTGCCACAGGCCCGAGGCGATCATGGAGAAGATCGGTGTGGCGAGCAGGGCCGCTCCTTCGACCATCGACGTGTCGACGACGCACCCTCTGCCGGTTTGCTGTCGCGCGAAGAGCGCGGCAAGAATGCCCATGATCAGCATCATGCTGCCGCCGCCGTAATCGCCGACCAGATTGAGCGGCGGGGTCGGCCGTTCTCCGTCGCGGCCGATCATCGACAACACGCCCGAAAGGGCGATGTAATTGAGATCGTGGCCGGCACGCGCCGCCATCGGCCCGTCCTGCCCATAGCCTGTCATGCGCCCGTATATCAGCGCCGGATTGGTTTCCAGCATCGCGTCCGGTCCGAGGCCCAGCCGCTCCATCACACCGGGCCGGAACCCTTCGACCACGACATCTGCCGCCGCAATCAACGCGATCGCCTCGCCATGTCCGTCATCGGTCTTGAGGTCGATCCGCCTGATGTCGCGCATCACTATGTCGGGATTGGTGTCGGCTTTGAGCGGCAGGAAGACCGCGCCGCGGTCCTTGGCCTCGATGCGGGTGACGGCCGCGCCGAGACCGGCCAGGAGGTAGCAGGCGAAAGGGGCGGGCCCGATGCCCGCCATTTCGACGACCGTCAGCCCGTGAAGCGGTCCGGCCATCGGATCATTTCGGCGCCAGGCGAATGGCGCCGTCAAGGCGGATCGTTTCGCCGTTGAGCATGGTGTTGTCGCAGATATGCATGACCAGCGCGGCGAAATCCTCAGGCGTTCCAAGGCGCGACGGATAGGGCACGGCGGCGGCCAGGCTGTCTTGCACGTCTTGCGCCATGCCGCTCAACATCGGTGTGCCGAAGATACCGGGCGCGACGGTCATGACCCGAATGCCGAAACGGGCCAGTTCCCGTGCCGCCGGCAGGGTCAGCGAATGGATTCCACCCTTCGAAGCCGAATAGGCGCACTGGCCGATCTGTCCGTCAAAGGCGGCGACCGAGGCCGTCGAGATCAGCACGGCCCTTTCATCGTCCTCCAGCGGCTCCAGCGTCGAGGCGCGCGCCACCACCAGCCGTATCATATTGAACGACCCGATGAGATTGACGTTGATGACGCGCGCGAAAAGCTCCAGATCGTGCGGTCCCTCGCGTCCGACGACCCGGCCGGCATTGGCGATGCCGGCGCAATTGACCAGGATGCGCGCCTCGCCATGGGCATCGGCGGCGGCCGCGACCGCGGCTTCGCCGGCCGCCGCGCTGGCGACGTCGCAGCCAAGCGCAAGGCCGCCGATCTCGTCGGCGATTGCGCTGGCGTTTTCCTCATTGAGGTCGAGCACGGCGACCTTTGCGCCGGCCGCGGCCAATGCCCGCGCCGTGCCCGCGCCCAGCCCCGACCCACCGCCGGTGACGATCGCCGCCTGTCCTTGCACCTTCATGTCATTCTCCCTTTGACATCAGGCCCTTGGCCGCGCCGTGCGCGGGCGGCCGGAGCCTCTTCTTTACGTGATACGCACCGACGCGGTGCCGCTTTCGCGGTCATTCGGTGGCAGAGGAGCGGTGGCGGGTCAAGCCCTTTACGACATCCTGCGCTGTGATGGTGCCGATGATCGCGCCATTGTTCACGACGCCGACGGCCCCTGGTCTGCGGGCGATGGTGTCGAGAATATCGGTCAGCGGCGTGTCGGGTTTCGCCGTGGCCGAGAAACCGTCGCCGACCTGGTCAGCGGCCGGTTTTCCCGACACCATGATGTCAGATGCGACCAGCATTGCCAGCGGATTCATATTGGCGACGAAATCGGCGACGTAACGGTTGGCCGGTCGCTGCACGATCTCCTGCGGCGTGCCGCATTGGACGATCCGGCCGCCCTCCATGATGGCGATTCGGTTGCCGATGCGGAAGGCCTCGTCGAGATCGTGGCTGACGAAGATGATGGTCTTCCTCAACTGTGATTGCAGTTGCAGCAACTCGTCCTGCAGCCGGTTCCTGATCAACGGATCGAGGGCCGAGAACGGCTCGTCCATGAGCAGGATCGGCGCGCCGGTCGCGAAGGCGCGTGCCAGGCCCACCCGTTGTTGCATGCCGCCGGACAGCTCATTGACCTTGCGGTCGGCCCATTGCGACAGGCCGACCAGTTCCAGTTGCTCGCGCACCCGCTCCCGGCGGGTGGCGGCCGGCAGGCCGGCCAGTTCCAGGCCGAAGCCGACATTGTCGGCAACCGTGCGCCAGGGCAGCAGCCCGAACTGCTGAAACACCATGGCGACACGGTGCGTACGCAATCGCCTGAGGTCGCGCGGCGAACAGCGTTGCGGATCGATATAGCCATTGCCATCGTCGACCAGAGTCTGGCCGCGGATAACCGGATTGAGGCCGTTGACAGCGCGCAGCAGGGTGGATTTTCCTGAGCCGGACAGCCCCATCAGGACAATGATCTCGCCTTCCATGACATCGAGGGTCGCACCGCTCACGCCCAACACCTGGCCGGTCTCTTCCTGGATCGTTTCGCGGCTGTCGCCGCGGTCGATCAACGGCAGCGCCGAGGATGGATCGTTGCCGAAAACGATATCGACGTCCTTGAAGCGCACAACCGGCTCGGCCGTCATTTCTGTTCTCCGGCGCGGAACATGCGGTCGAGCAGGATGGCGACCACCACAATGACGAAACCGGCCTCGAAACCGAGCGCGGTGTTGACCGAGTTGAGCGCCCGGACCACCGGCACGCCGAGCCCGTCGGCGCCGACCAGGGCGGCGATCACCACCATGGACAGCGACAGCATGATGGTCTGCGTCAGGCCCGCCATGATCTGCGGCATCGCGTAAGGCAGCTCGACCTTCCACAGCAATTGCCGCGGCGTGGCGCCAAAAGCCTCGCCGGCCTCGAGCAGCGCTGTCGGCGTCGACGAGATGCCCAGATGGGTGAGCCGGATCGGCGCCGGCACGACGAAAATGGCCGTCGCGATGAGGCCCGGCACCATACCGATGCCGAAAAACACAATCGCCGGAATGAGATAGACGAAGGTGGGCAATGTCTGCATCAAGTCCAGGATCGGCCGGATTGTCGTATAGAGCCGCGGTCGGTGCGCGGCGGCGATGCCGATCGGCACGCCGACCGCCATGCATACAATGCACGCCGACAGCACCAAGGTCAGCGTTTCGGTAGTACGCTCCCAATAGCCCTGATTGACGATGAACAGGAAGCTGAGTGCGACGAAGCCGGCAGTGGTCAGCGACCGGCGCAGCGCGTAGGCAATGAGCACGAAGGCGGCGATCACGACCAGCGGCGGCGGGGTCTGGAGCACCCACAATATGGCGTTGATGGCTGCTTCCAGCCCTACCGACAGACCGTCGAAAAACCAGGCGCCATGGTCGGTCAGCCAGTCGACGACGGCCTTAGACCATCTGCCGACAGGAATTTTATATGCCGTCAGCCATTCCATGGCGGGTCCCCCGAAGCATGCAGTCTTTTAGTCCGCCACGGCCCCACGGCGCAACAGGGCGTCGAGGGTCTCCGACTCAGAGACCGAGGCTCTGCCTGACCGCAGCGGCTCCGTCGCCGCCGTCGAAAGTGGTGACGCCGTCAAGCCAGCCGTCGAGAACATCGGGATTGGCTTTGAGCCAAGCCTTGGCCGCTGATGACGGCTCATCGCCATTGTCGAGGATCGCTCCCATGATCTCGTTTTCCATCGGCAGCGAGAAGACGAGATTGTTGAGGAAGGCGCCGACATTGGGACATTCCTCAAGATAGCCACTGCGCGCATTGGTGTAGACGGTCGCGCCGCCGAAATTGGGGCCGAAATAGTCGTCACCGCCGGCGAGATAGGTCAATTCAAAATTGGCGTTCATCGGATGCGGGGCCCAGCCGAGAAACACGATGGGCTCATCGCGCCGGTTGTGGCGCGCCACCTGCGCCAGCATGCCCTGTTCGGAGGATTCCGCCAGTTGAAAATCCTTCAAGCCGAAGGCGTCGTTGTCGATCATGTCCAGGATCAGCCGGTTGCCGTCATTGCCCGGCTCGATGCCGTAGATCCTGCCGTCCAGGGCGTCCTTCTGCGCGGCGATCTTGCTGAAATCGTCGATGCCGAGTTTGGCGCCGGCCGCGTTGGTGGCCAGCGTGTATTTGGCGCCCTCGAGATTGGCGCGCACCACCTCGACGGATCCGTCCTCGCGATAGGGGGCGATATCGCCTTCCATGGTCGGCATCCAATTGCCGAGAAAGACATCCACGTCGCCGTTCTTCAGGGACGCGTATGTGACGGGCACCGAAATCAGCTTGATCTCGGTTTCATATCCGAGCGCGTCGAGCACGCTGGTGGTCGCCGCGGTGGTCGCCGTTATGTCGGTCCATCCGACATCGGAAAAGGTCACGGTCCGGCAACTCTCAGGCTCCGCCGCCATGGCGGTGGAGCCGAGAGCGGCCATCAGTACCGCGGTAAGCAGCGCGTGTTTCGTCGATCTCATATCGGGGCTCTCCCTCTTTGCTCAGGCTCATTGAACGGTCACATGCACAGCATCGCGCCACAAAGTCTCCTGCTTTGCAAGCTTTTGTTGAACCATTGTTCAAGAAAAACTGGTTTTCGCCGCATGTGCAGCGTAGTGTTAGGCGGCGGGCTCGAAGGAGGCGGAAAGCAGCGTCATGCCGAAAGTCGGAATGGAACCGATCAGACGCCGGTCGCTGGTGGAGGCGGCGATTTCGGCCATTCACGCACGCGGTTCGTTGGACATTACCATCCGCGACATCGCACTAAGGGCCGGCGTCTCACAGGGTCTGGCGCATCACTATTTCGGCAGCAAGGACGCACTCATCGTTTCTGCGATGCGCCATTTGTTGAGTGAATATGGCCGCCAGGTGCGGCGCGCCATGGCGGCTGCGCGCGGCCCCCGCGAGCGGGTTTCCGCGATCATCGGTGCGAGCCTGGGCCCCGATCAGTTCAAGCCTGAAACGGTCTCGGTCTGGCTGGTCTTCTATGTGCATGCGCAGGAATCGTCAGAGGCGCACACCCTGCTTTCGGTCTATGCGCGACGGCTGGCGTCCAATCTGATCCACAATCTGAGGCCGCTGGTGGGCGAAAGGGCGCCGCTCGTCGCCGAAGGCATCGCCTCGCTGATTGACGGTCTCTATATCCGAAAGGCGCTCGGCAGCCTGGACGAGACGGCCGACGCGGTGGCGCTCGTCGAGGATTATGTCGACGGGCGGATGTGACTGGCGTGTCGGGCGAACGGACCCATAAATCTGTGATATTGGCGGTGCAGTCTTGCAGTCACCGCCGCCAGCACCAACATTAACGGCACGTTACCAGGATCGGTCGGCTCTGCCGCTGGCGTATCGCGGCCCTCGGCGGTGCCGCGGCCGAACCGCCCGCTTGTCACAGGAGGGGACGCAGATGGCGACACTTCAGAACCTTGACTCCGAAATCGAGAAAACGCGCGGCATCGTCGACGACATGCGCACCAAAATCGAACAGTCCGGCGTCATGCTGGACGCGTTCGCCAAGGCGGAGAAACAACTCGGCGACGCGGAATTCGACATCGAAAACGCCCGCATCGAGGATGTGCTGAAACAGCAAAGCGTCATGGAGGCCAATATTGCCGACCTGATCATCGGGCTGGAGGACGCCACCAATGTGTTCGGCGCCGAATTCGAGAGCATGAAGAATTTCTCCGGATGGGAAAAGTTCGTCGGCGTCTTCTCCAAGCAGCGCATGCAGAGGCTGCGCACCGACCGGGTCCGCAACATGTCGCTGGCCGGAAACCTGCAGGAACTGCTCGCCAAATCGGATGCGATCGTCGGCATTCTCCGGGAGCAGAAAAGCATTCTCGATACGCGCTACACGACATCCGAGACGAGCCTGATCACGGTGATCGACCGGCGCAAGGAGACGATGGCCGAACTGGAATCAGTCCAGAACCGCATCGAGGAACTGAACCCGATGCTGATGGATATCGAGAACCGCATCGCCGCGTCGACCGACGCGACAGAACGCACCGAACTGGAAGGCCAGCGATCGCAGCTTGCGACCGAATACAATGAAGCGCAGGCCAAGGAACAGGAGCTTCTCGCCGCCAGCCAGACGCTGGAGCGCTATACCTCGATGTTCCAGACCTTCGTCGATTCCCTCAACAACCAGATCGCCGCGCAGAACACGCTGATCAACAAGCTGGCCATCGATACCGAACAGCGCATCGTGCTCTACAAGGCGCTGGAGGATTCTCTGAAGACCGCCGTCCAGCAGGATGTCGCTCACAAGATCAACACGCTTGGCAGTCAGGTCGACACCACCGCCGAGGAGACCATGGCCGGTATCGGCGCGGCCGCGCAGCGCCATATCGGCGACCTTCTCGAAATGCATGAAAAGAACATGCTCGCCACCCAGGATATCCAGCGTCGCAAGAAGCTCGCCGATGACGCCTTCGCGCGCCGTTTCTCCGAGGTGATGGAAAAGCACAACACCGCGGATTATGTCCGCCCATGACGGCGTCGGACGGCCGGATGAACAGTGAAAGCGCAAAGGCAACCTTCTATTTCGACGCGATGAAGGCGGCGCTCGGCGGCCTCGACCGCTTCCTCGCCGGGGCGGATTCGCCGCTCTACCAGCATGGCCTTATCGAGCAGACGGTCGCGCCCTATGTGGCGCGCCTGATGCGTACCTTCGCGTGTTGGGAACACCGCATCGGCTTCGCCGAGACCTTTCGCATCTCACGCGCCGAAAGCGGGTTTCCGGCCTATCGGAACGTGCTGGAGCTGGAAAACGACCGCAAGCAGGCGAAAAAGCGGCTCGCGGAACTGCCCGAGGCCGACGCCTTGCGCGCCGAAATGGTCGACCACATTCTCACCGAACGGAGCTTTCCCGGGGCGGCGCAGAAGCGCATGGCTGAGCGGGCCTATCTCGAGGCGGTCCGCGAGGGCGCGATTTTCCGGCCCTTCGTGCTGCCGGAGACGATCCGCGTCTCCGTCAACCCGAAAACCCGGCGGCCCTATTATGTCGTGCATTGGGGCCTGTTCGATGGCACGCAATCGCTTCCGATGGTCTATATGGCGGTGATCGAGGATTCCAGCGAAGAACTCGGCCGCATGCTGGTCACTCGGGACGGCCGGCTTAACGACAACATCACCATTCCGCTGCCGGTTGGCGGGCTGCTCAACCCGGATCTGGCGCATGAGTTCGACGATTTTGCCAAGAAGAACAGCGGCTATGGGCTGACGCTGGCGACGATCGCCACCAATCTCGACAAGGATTTCGAGGGGCTGCATCCAAAGCAGTTGCGACGTTTCGTGCTGGGCCCGTTCTATTCCGCCGGCATTACCGAGCATGGCGGCCGGGTCGGCGACATCCTGTCCAAGGTGCGCACGCCGGAAAATGGCTGGCTGATGACCTGGACGGTCCAGGAGATCCTGTCCGTCGGCGAACGACCGGGACGACGCGGGCTATGGAACGCACAGCCGCCAAGCGAGGAGTTCCACATCGACACCGCCGATCTGGAGGCCGTCCGTCAGGGCGTCAGCCATTACGCAAAACACGCGCTGGTGCCGCACGAGGCCTATCAGGCGCTCTATGCGAGCGGTCAGGCGGCCGACATGTTCGATGGCTTCGAGGTGCATGTCATCTCCGGTGGCCATATCACGAGCGGGGTCTAGGAAATGAGCCAGAACACCGGCCTGACCACCCTTCATGAGGCGGATATCGAGAAGCACCGGGCGGCTGCGCAGCTCATGGTGACACGCACGGTCGTGCTCGAAGGCGACGACGGACGGTCCGGCACGCCGCTCGCCGGCAGCGGCCGCCGCTTCGTGTCGACGGTGTCGACGCGGTCGATGCGCCGCAGCCGTGAGGTGGAACTGGCCAAGACCATCGCCGCCGTGCATGCCGACGATCCGCTGCTGACGGTCGCACAGCACGCGTTGCTGTTTCGAACGCGGCGCGGTCTTGCTGTGGCGCTGGCGCTGTCCGACACCTTCGCCATGCAAAGTGATCTCGAAGCGCTACGGGCGCGAAACGCAGCGGCCGCACTTGCCGGTGAAGATGCCGCGCGCTTCAAGGCGCTGCTGTCGGCCGCGGCCTATGTCGCCGCCTTCTCCTTCGCCGCTTATCTCAGCCAGCTGCTGGACGGCGCGGTCGAGCCAGTCGACGATACCGCCGAGCCGGATTTCATGTTCGACACGCCGCAGGACGCGTTGAAAGCGATGGTCGCCGGGCTGGATGCCGCCATTGCCGGTGCCGCCGACGATGTCGCGCTCACCGCACGGGCGAAGGCTTTCGCACGCACCGCGATCGACGGGCTTTTGCGCCGGCGCGCCCGTTTCACTGGCCTTGCGTACTTCGCCGAAAGCCATATCCGCCTCGACCAAGACGATTTCACTCTCGACGGTTTCGATGTCGCGCCCGGCGAGAGGCGTAAGCCGCTGGTGATGGACTTCAAGCGGCCGGACGAGATCATCGGCAATCACATCGCCAAATACCAGGCGCGGAAGCTTGCCAAGATGCTGATGGCCTATGATTTCGACCGGCAGATGAATCCCTTCGTCGAACTGGGCGGCTTTCTGTTCACCTTCATCGGCGACGGCATGCCGGGAACCGGCAAGACCATCCTCATCCAGATGATCGCCGGCCTGATCAATGACTATTGCGCGATTGCCGGCTATCCGTTTCACTACGAGAATTTCGGCGTCGACCAGATCTCTTCCTACCAGGGCAAATCCGGCCAGAACTGCAAGGCCTTTGTCGACAATGTCGTCAATCCGCGCGCCATTGGCTTCGGCACCGTCGACGATATCGACCAGGTGGCGGCCCGCCGCTCCGACGACAAGGCTTCGGCCGGCCAGCACGAGGTCACCGCCGTGTTGATGGAGAGCTTTGCCGGCGCGTCCACCGTCGTGCGCGGCAATTGCACCTTCGGCATGTTTTCCAACTATCCGGAGAATGTTGACGACGCATTGCGCCAGCGCGCCGGCGCCCGCTGGCTGGTCGATGGACCGCAGAGCCGCGACGACTATATCGATATCTTCGTCCTGCTCGCCGGCAAGAACCACGACATTCCGCTGGGCACGCACGACCTGTATGCCGGCCAGGAGATCAAACAGGCGGTTGCCGCGTCCTATGCCGGGCACGATGCACCTGCGGAAGAGGCCCTCCATGCCGTCTGGGAGCGGCACAGCCAAGACCATGGCGCAATCCGCACCATGGCCGATATCGGCACCTATCTCCACGCTATCAGGCAGGTCGAGCCGCGCTTTACGGGTCGGGCCATCAAGAACATCACCGATGCGATCAAGATGCGCGCCATGGATATCGACCTGCCGGACGACTGGTTCGAAACGCCCGACGCCTTCATGCACAAATCCTATGACGAAAAACGGGCGATGATCGAAGAACTGCGCGGCCCATTCACCGTCGAGATGGTGCTGCAGGAGATCAATCGCTACGCCGATTCCGAGTTCCGCTACACCGATCGCGCCGACGATGCCGCAGTGGAGGACATCATCCGCCGCGAGCGCCAGCGGGAAAAAGCCGTCCGCGAGCTCGAAGCGATGAAGCGCGACGGGCGTTGGCAGTCATGAGCGCCCGGCCATGAAACGTCTGATCGACAACGACCTCATCTACGGGCGGCTGATGGAAGTCGCCGAGCCCTATCTGATTGAGCGCTACAACCGCGCGCTCGCCGGTTTCGGCCTGCCACCGACGGCGCTGACGCGCTTCGATATCGACATGACCGGGTTTTCGCCGCAGATCGCCGAGGAGTTGGGCGATCCGCTCTATCTCGACCCGAACGCCGTCAATCGCCGTTTCATCGTGCTGTCGCCGGCCCAGGAAAGCCTGCCCGTCGTCCACACCAGCTTCTCCAATACGGGGTCGCTGATGCATGACTTCTATCGCAAGAATGCGCGGGCGATACACGCCCTGACCATCCGTGACGTGCTCTACGGCGAGATCGAGGAAGACGTCTCGCGGGTGCGCGACATCGAGGACCTGCTGTCGATCAATGAGGTGAAGTTCCGGGTGCTGTCGGCCGATGACATGCTCGGCAAGTCGGACGAACTGGCGGCGCTGACCGACCGGCTGATGACGGTGCCGGACGCCTGGCGTGACGATGCGATGCTCCATCGTATGGTGGCGCTCGCGCGCGAGACCGGCGACATCCGCACCAATGCGCTGGTGCCCGACAAGGTCATCTTTCGCCACGACGTCTTCTGGTCGGCCCATTTCGGCGGGGTCTTCGTCTTTGTCGACCGTCGCAAAACCACGGTCATCAGCGATCCGTCGGCCCCTGGATTTCGGCGCTCGCGCCCCTGGCAGGTCGACTATATCGCCTTGGACGATCATGACCGGATCTTCGACTTTCTTGAGCGCTCGGGCCGCATCGAGTTGCCGGACCGGTCCTGGATCGAACCGTCCGGCTATCTCGAGCACCGCACCGATATCTGCCTGAGGTCGCTGATCGGCCGGCACGCTCCGGACACGGATCTCAGCCGGCTGGATGCGATCTGGCTGCAGACATGGATCCACCGCAATGCCGACCTGATCGCCCGCGACGGCACCTACCCGTTCCTGCAGGCCGCCGCGCGGCGCATCGCCTCCGGTGCGATTGCGATGGACGAAACGCCGGCGAAGGATCGCTTTCTGCTCATTCGCGCGAAGCCCGAGCATCCGGACCGTTGGCTGACCAGCCGGCTGATCAGCGTGCTAGTGCCGGATGATTTCGTGTCGCGCTTCGTCTTCGACAAACAGGGTTTCTACCAACATTACGAGACGTTTGGCGAAGTCTTTCGCGACCACGTCGTGGCGGTGCTGCGCGAAACCTATCTGGGCGACAAAAAGGCGTTTCGCCGCCGCCTGTACGGATTTGAAGAGGATTGACGCATGCTGGATCCGGTCATCGCCTTTTTCGAGCGTGTTTTCCACCTGATGGGTCGCGGCATCGGGCTGCTGGTCGCCTGGGCTCTCTGGCCTTTCATGCTGCTCGGACGCTGGTATCGCCACCGCGGCTTCGTGCTGCGCGCGACGCTCGGACTTCTGGTCGTCGCCCTGGTGGTGTTCTATGGGCTGTTCGTCTGGCGGGCGTTGTGGGTGCGCGATTTCAACCCTGACTATATCGCGTCCTACAATCTGGAGGGCCTTGCCGCCCGGGCAGGCGACCAGGTGTCGATCGAAAACAGCACCTCGACGACACGGACCTGCGGCCGCTCGGCGATTGTCGACGTCGTGGCGGATCTCATCGACTTCAACGTCAATCAGAATGCCTGGATTTCCTCAACGCTGCTCTACAAAATGGGTTTTTTCGGCCTGTCCTGGGACGCGACACCCTTTCTCGACAATAAGGCGTCGTTTCAGCGCGGCGTCCAGCAGGCGGTGCAGCGCACGGCGCTGGAACTGGTCGATTCGCTCGGCCGCCGGCGCGGCACGTCGAGCGCCGACCCGGATCTCGAATTGGCGCGCGGCCGAATTCAATATGATCAGTATACCTGGTATTTCAGCGTCAATCCTTTCGGCCCGATCCGCCCGACGCCCAGCGCCTATCGCGAGGGGATGGAACGGCTGCGTGCCTTCAACGACCGGCTGGAAGCCTGCGAGGCGGTTTTCGACCCCAGGGCCGACAATCTGATCCGCTTCGTCGATCGGGTCGCCGCCGATATCGGCTCGACATCGGCGGCGCTGCGAGACCGGTCGGACAGCAGCAATGCCGGCTGGTTCGACACGCGCGCCGACAACCAGTTCTGGTTCACCTATGGTCAGCTCTATGCCTATTACGGGATCCTCAAGGCCGCGCATGCGGACTTTGGCGACATTATCCAAAGCCGGCAATTGGAGGATGTGTGGACCACCATGGAAGATCAGCTTCGCGCGACGCTGGAACTCGAACCAGTGATCGTCTCCAACGGTCGCGAGGATGGCTGGATCATGCCGTCGCATCTGGCGACGGTCGGTTTCTACCTGCTGCGCGTGCGATCCAATCTGGTCGAAATCCGCTCCATTCTCGACCGGTAATCCGATCGGGCTTTCGATGCGTAGTGTCTGGTAGGAGGTGCCGGATCATGACGGACAGATCGCAGACTTTGTTTCAATTGGCGCGGATGATGATCAAACAGGCCAGGATGCTGCGCGATGCGGGTCTGGTCGCGGAAGCCCGCGCGCTGGCGAAGCGGGCCATCGCGATGGACTCATGCGGCTGGGCGGCGCGGTCGCCGCAGCCGGTGCCGGTCCGTATCAGGCAGCGCCGCTAATCCAACCGCCGGCGGCAAACAGCATGGCGAGCGCGACCGGCAGGACCAGACACAGGAACCCGACCGCATCGTAGGCAAGGCCGCCGCTGACGGCACCGGCCAGGAAACAGGCGATGATCGCCGTGTGATGTCCGATGGTTTTGTGCTTGTGGGGAGTCGTAGTCGCGGCGGAGCTTTTGCCGTACAGCCGGGCGTAGTAGAGATTTGCGGCGTCTATTGCGACCGCGGCGATATTGCCGGTCATCATGGTGGTATGGGGATGGGTGGAGATCTGATGGCGCAAGGTCATCAATTGCAGCGTGCTTGCCATCACCACCAGTGCGGCAACGCCGATGGTGTCATACCCGTTTGCGCCGTCGAGCGGTGCGGCGATCCGCTGAAGGACGATCGCCCCGATCAGTAAAACGGCCTGGGTGCCGAGCGCGATCCGGATGACCGCGGCCGACGGTTTTGGCGCATGGCTGAGCAGCCATCCCCATAAAGCGAAGCTGACGATGAAGACAGGGATGACCGCGGTCTTGACGAATGTCTGAGGCGAGTCCTTGACCAACTCGACGCCGATCAGAATGATATTGCCGGTGACGACCGACGTGAACAGCCCGAAAAACGCGATGAAACCGGTCACCTCGAGATAGGCGGAACTGAAAGCGAGGGCCGCCGGAAAGGCGGTTCCATTGAAGTCGAAGATGTTGCGTGCCGGCATGACCACCGGACGGTGGCAGCTTCCGCTGCCGGCGTGCAGTGTCAGCTTTGACAGTTTTACACCGGAAGATGCGACAGGGCCTTCACCTCCTCCATCACAGCGTAGGTGTGGGTCTCGCGCACGCCGGGCAGCGGCAGAATGACATCGGACAGGAAGGCGCGATAGGCCCGCATGCCGCCGACCCGGGCCTTGACCAGATAGTCGAAGCCGCCCGCCACCATATGGCACTCCATGACGTCGTCGCTGCGCCGGACGGCCGTGGCGAACGCCTCGAACACGTCCGGTGTCGTACGGTCGAGCTTCACCTGGACGAAAACCAGCAGGCCGCGGCCGAGTCGTTCCGGCGACAGCCGTGCCGAGAAGCCTTCCACATAGCCCTCGCGCACCAGCCGTTTGACACGCTCCGCCGTGGCGGTCGCCGACAGGCTGATCCGCTCGGCCAGATCCGTGTTGGACAGCCGGCCATCGGCCTGCAGCGCGCGGAGGATTTTCCGGTCAATCTGATCGATATCTTTCATGATTCTCTACCAAAACGAATCTTGATGATGAAATATCCTATGGCAAGGCAGAAAGATAGTGAAAAATAATATCAACCTTCCTGTACAATGAGAAAAAGCACGGGAGATGAGAATGAACGCGCCGACCCCGCCGATACCGCTTCGCTTCAACGCACCCTATGCCGGTGACGACGATACGCTGATTGCCAGCTTCGCCGCGACGCTGCGGTTCGACGCCGCGGCGAATGCGCGTATCGACGCCGATGCGACACGCTTCATCCAGGCGATCCGCGATCAGTCCGGCTCGATCGGCGGTGTCGAGGATTTCCTGCGCGAATACGGTCTGTCGACTCCTGAGGGCCTTGCCATGATGGTGTTGGCCGAGGCGCTTCTGCGCGTGCCGGACGCGCAGACGCAGGACAAGCTGATCGAGGACAAGCTCAAGGAAGGCAATTGGAGCGCCCATGAGGGGCATGGCGATACCTGGTTCGTTGCCGCCTCCGCCTGGGCGCTCGGCGTGACCGCGCGCATCATCCGGCCCGGCGAGACGCCGGAATCGGTTGTGCAGGGCCTGGTGAGACGGCTCGGCCTGCCGACGGTGCGCACCGCCACCCGACAGGCCATGCGGGTCCTGGGTCATCATTTCGTGCTTGGCGAGACGATCTCTGAGGCGCTGTCGCGGGCGTCCAAGAGCGCGGCGCACGGTTATCGCCATTCCTTCGACATGCTGGGCGAGGGCGCCCGTACCGCGGCCGACGCGAAGCGCTATTGGCGGGCCTATGCGGATGCGATCGAGGCCATCGGCAAGGCGGCCGGTTCGGCCGGACTGCCCGACCGCATGGGCATCTCGGTCAAGCTTTCCGCACTGCACCCGCGCTACCATGCGACCCATCACGAGCGGGTGATGCGCGAACTGGTCCCCGATCTTCTGTCATTGGCGCAGAAGGCGAAAGCGCATGATCTGAACTTCACCGTCGATGCCGAGGAGGCCGACCGGCTGGAATTGTCGCTCGATGTGGTCGATGCCGTCTTTGCCGATAGAAGCCTTGCCGGTTGGGACGGCTTCGGTCTGGCCATCCAGGCCTACCAGAAGCGCGCCCCGGCCGTGATCGACCACATCGATGCGCTGTGTCGAAGGCTCGGACGCCGGATGATGGTGCGGCTGGTCAAGGGGGCCTATTGGGATACCGAAATCAAGCTTGCGCAGCAGCATGGCCTGGCCGACTATCCGGTTTATACGCGCAAGCCGGCGACGGACGTCTGCTATCTCGCCTGCGCGCGAAGGCTGCTGGCGATGCGGCCGCATCTCTATCCGCAATTCGCCACCCACAACGCGCTGACGGTGGCGACGATCCTGGAAATGGCCGGAGACGACAGAGGCGGCTTCGAGTTCCAACGGCTGCACGGCATGGGCGAAGCGCTCTATACGGCGGTCGCATCCGGCGAGCATCCGGTCCCCTGTCGGATCTATGCGCCGGTCGGCGGCTATCGCGACCTGCTTGCGTATCTGGTGCGCCGCCTCCTGGAAAACGGCGCCAACTCCTCTTTCGTCGCTGTTGCCGGCGACAACCACGTTCCGATCGCTGACTTGTTGCGGCCGCCGCTGGATGTGCTCGGTTTCGGTACGGGACGTAGCGCCCGCCACAGCGGCATTCCGCTGCCATCCGACATCTATTCTGAACGGCGCAACAGCGCCGGCCTGGAATTCGGCCATCGCGCCGAATTGGACGCTTTGACAGCCGGCATGGACGCGGCGAGGCCCACGGTCGATGCCCGCCCGCTCGTGCCCGGCCTGCCGGCGACAGGCACGGCGCGCACGGTCTTTTCTCCGGCCGATCCGTCGGTCGCGGTCGGGCAGGTGGTCTTCGCCGAGGCCGGCGATGTCGAAACCGCGGTCTCGGTGGCGCGGCGCGGTTTCAAGCACTGGTCGCGCACGCCCGTGGAGACACGCGCCGCTGCGCTGGAGAAGGCGGCCGATCTGTTGGAGAACAAGCGCGACGGGCTGATGGCGCTGCTGTCGGCGGAGGGCGGCAAGACATTGGATGACGGCATCGCCGAGATCCGGGAGGCGGTGGATTTTTGCCGCTATTATGCCGTCGAGGCGCGCCGCATGTGCGGCGAAGCAGCGCTGATGCCCGGGCCGACGGGCGAAGAGAACCGCTATGGCTGGCGCGGCCGCGGTGTGTTCGTCTGTATCAGCCCGTGGAACTTTCCACTGGCGATTTTTCTTGGCCAGGTGACGGCAGCGCTGGCCACCGGCAATGCAGTGATCGCCAAGCCGGCCGAACAGACGCCGCTGATCGCCCATGAAGCGGTGCGCGCTCTGCACGACGCCGGCGTTCCGGAAGATGTGTTGATCTATCTGCCGGGCAAGGGCGATATCGGCGCGGCACTGACCGCCCATCCGCATATCGACGGTGTCGCCTTCACCGGTTCGACCAGCACCGCATGGGCGATCAACCGCACGCTCGCCGCCAAGGACGGGCCAATCGTCCCGCTGATTGCCGAAACGGGCGGGCTCAACGCGATGATCGTCGATGCCACCGCGTTGCCCGAGCAGGTTGCTGACGACGTTATCATGTCGGCTTTCCGCTCCGCCGGGCAGCGCTGCTCGGCGCTGCGGATCCTGTTCCTGCAGGACGACGTGGCCGACGGTATGCTGCGCATGATCGAGGGCGCGGCGCGGGAACTGCATCTGGGATCGCCGCATCTGCCGTCGACCGATGTCGGCCCGATCATCGACGAAGGCCAGCGTGCCATGCTGCAGAGCCATATCGAGGCGATGCGGGCGACCCAGACCGTGCGTTTCGCCGGCACCGTGCCGATGACGGGCACCTTTTTCGCGCCCTATATCGTCGAACTCGACCGTCCCGAAGCGCTGACGGAAGAGATCTTCGGGCCGATCCTGCATGTCGTCCGCTGGAAGGCGAACGGGCTCGCGCGGGCGCTCGACGCCATCGCCGCTACCGGTTATGGGCTGACCTTCGGCATCCATTCGCGCATCGAGGCGACGATTGCCCAGGCGATCGACCGGCTGGATACCGGCAACATCTATGTCAACCGCAACACGATCGGTGCGATCGTCGGCACCCAGCCCTTTGGCGGCTCGGGCCTTTCGGGCACCGGTTTCAAGGCCGGCGGGCCGCATTACCTGACGCGGTTTGCCGAGGAACAGGTGGTGTCGGTCAACACGGCCGCCGCCGGCGGCAATGCCAGCCTGATGGCGATTGGCGACGATTAGCGCGTGGCGCGGTCGCGGCCCGGCCGCCAAATCGGCCGTCGCCGGCGCCTTGTGAAAAAACGTTGCAGTTTTCACGCAACCTGCGACAGTCGCGGCCGGCCCGCCCGGCCGCCGACGCACACCACATTGTCGTATTTGATCACATTTCCGGCACTTTTTGGCGGTCCGTCCGGAGGCAAAACCGCTTATGTGCCCCTGCCAATTTGCCAGATGAGGAAGACAGAACATGGCCGACGTCAAATCCGATATCGAGATCGCCCGCGCTGCGCACAAACTGCCGATCATGGACATCGGCGCCAAGCTCGGCATCCCGAGCGAGAGCTTGCTGCCCTACGGCCATGACAAGGCGAAGGTCTCGGCCGATTTCATCGCGTCCGTGAAAGACCGCGAGGACGGAAAGCTGATTCTGGTGACGGCGATCAACCCGACGCCCGCCGGCGAGGGAAAGACGACGACGACCGTCGGTCTCGGCGACGGGCTCAACCGGATCGGTCAGAAGGCGGTCATCTGCATCCGCGAGGCATCGCTCGGCCCTTGTTTCGGCGTCAAGGGCGGCGCGGCCGGCGGCGGTTACGCCCAAGTCGTGCCGATGGAGGACATGAACCTGCATTTCACCGGCGACTTCCACGCGATCACCTCGGCCCACAACCTTCTGGCCGCGATGATCGACAACCACATCTATTGGGGCAATGATCTCGGCATCGATATCCGCCGGGTCGCCTGGCGCCGGGTGCTCGACATGAACGACCGCGCGCTGCGCGAGATCGTCTGCTCGCTCGGCGGTGTGGCCAACGGCTTCCCGCGCGAAGCCGGCTTCGACATCACCGTCGCCTCCGAGGTCATGGCCATCCTGTGCCTGGCAAACGATCTGGACGACCTGGAAAAGCGCTTGGGCGACATCATCATCGGTTATCGGCGGGACAAGACCCCGGTCTACTGCCGGGACCTCAAAGCGGATGGCGCGATGGCGGTGCTTTTGAAGGACGCGATGCAACCCAATCTGGTGCAGACGCTCGAAAACAATCCCGCCTTCGTCCATGGCGGCCCCTTTGCCAATATCGCCCATGGATGCAACTCGGTGAGCGCCACGACGACGGCCCTGAAGCTCGGCAATTATGTCGTCACCGAAGCCGGTTTCGGCGCCGATCTCGGCGCCGAGAAGTTCTTTGACATCAAATGCCGCAAAGCCGGCCTGACGCCGGACGCCGCCGTCATCGTCGCCACCGTACGCGCCATGAAGATGAATGGCGGGGTCAGGAAGGAGGATCTCGGCGAAGAGAATGTCACCGCCGTGGAGCAGGGTTGCGCCAATCTCGGCCGGCACGTGCAGAACGTGAAGAAATTCGGTGTGCCGGTGCTGGTCGCCATCAACCACTTCATTTCCGACACAGAGGCCGAGATCCGGGCGGTGCAGGACTATGTCGCAACGCTGGGCACCGAAGCCATTGTGTGCCGCCATTGGGCCGAGGGATCGGCCGGCATCGAGGAACTCGCTTACAAGGTGGTTGAGCTTGCCGAGTCCGGCACCTCCCAATTCGCGCCGCTCTATCCCGATGAGATGCCGTTGTTCGAGAAGATCGAGACGATCGCCAAGAGCATCTATCACGCCTCCGAAGTGATCGCCGACAAATCGGTGCGCAACCAATTGCGGCAATGGGAGGAGCAGGGCTATGGCGACCTTCCGATCTGCATGGCCAAGACGCAATACTCCTTCTCGACCGATCCCAATCTGCGCGGCGCGCCGACCGACCATACGGTACCGATTCGCGAGGTACGCCTGTCGGCCGGAGCCGGCTTCATCGTGGTCGTCACCGGTGCGATCATGACGATGCCCGGCCTGCCGAAAGTGCCGTCTTCGGAGAAGATCCATCTCAACGAGCAGGGTCAGATCGAGGGGCTGTTCTGAACCTTCGATACTGAATCCGTCTTGCGCGGATGCGCCGCCGGCGCTAACAGTGAAGCATGGAACAGCGTCTCAATATCGCAATCTGGTGGTGGACCCGCTAAAGGCGGCTGCGACCAGTTATGCGTGACGCATATGCGAAGCCGCCGAGGATCGTCCCGGCGGCTTTTTTTGCGCCGGAACGTCGTGGCAATGAAGGATCGGGACAGATGAGCGCAGCAAAGACGGACAACGAAACGCACAGCTTCGTCACGCGTGGTGGCGTCGAGGTCGAGCGGACCCGCACCGCTACCCCTTATGAGGGGGCAATCGACACGTTTATCGACGCGCTCGACAGCCGGCGCGGCGCCGTTTTCTCGTCCAATTATGAATATCCCGGCCGCTATACGCGTTGGGACACGGCGATGGTTGATCCACCGCTTTCGATCACCGGACAAGGACGATCGATGGCATTGCAGGCCCATAACGAGCGTGGCAAGGCGTTGCTGTCGATCGTCGCACGGCGGCTGGAGCGGGAAGGCGATGTGGTGCTGGGAAAACGCACGTCCAAAAAACTGGCGCTCACCGTCAAGGCTGCCGAGCATGCTCTGACCGAGGAGGAGCGGTCGCGCATGCCGACCGTGTTTTCAGCGCTCAGGGCGACCGTTGACCTTTTTCACACCGAGGAGGACAGCAATTTCGGCCTTTACGGCGCTTTCGGATACGATCTCGCCTTCCAGTTCGACCATGTTCCGCTGAATCACGACCGCGACGACGATCAGCGCGATCTGGTGCTGTTCCTCACCGACGAGATCCTGGTCGTCGACCACCACACCGCGCGGGCGTGGATCGATCGCTATGAATTCAGCCGCCGCGACTTCACCACCATCGGCAAATCCCGCGAGATCGCGCCCGAGCCGTTCCGTATGGCCGACAAGACGCCGCCGCGCGGCGATCACCGGCCGGGGGAATATGCGGAACTGGTGCGCAAGGCCAAACAGAGCTTCAAGCGCGGCGATCTCTTCGAAGTGGTGCCGGGGCAGATGTTCTTCGAGCGCTGCGCCAGCCCGCCATCGGCGATCGCCCGCCGCCTGAAGGCGATCAACCCGTCGCCCTATTCCTTCTTCATCAATCTCGGCGAGGGCGAATATCTTGTCGGCGCCTCGCCGGAAATGTTCGTGCGGGTGACCGGCCGGCGTGTGGAGACATGCCCGATCTCCGGAACCATCAAGCGCGGCGATGACGCGATTTCCGACTCCGAACAGATTCTCAAGCTGCTGAACTCGAAAAAGGACGAATCGGAACTGACCATGTGTTCTGATGTCGATCGCAACGACAAGAGCCGTGTCTGCGAGCCCGGATCGGTGCGGGTGATCGGACGGCGGCAGATCGAGATGTATTCACGGCTGATCCACACCGTCGACCATATCGAGGGTCGGCTGAAGGACGGCATGGATGCGTTCGATGCCTTTCTGAGCCACGCCTGGGCGGTAACCGTGACCGGCGCGCCGAAACTGTGGGCAATGCGCTTCATCGAGGAGCACGAGAAGAGCCCGCGCGCCTGGTATGGCGGTGCGATCGGCATGGTCAGCTTCAATGGCGACATGAACACCGGCCTGACATTGCGCACGATCCGTATCAAGGACGGCATTGCCGAGGTCAGGGCCGGCGCGACGTTGCTCTACGACTCGGTGCCGGAGGACGAGGAGGCCGAAACGGAGCTGAAGGCGTCAGCTATGCTGGCCGCCATTCGCGACGCCGGCCAAAGCAATGTCGAGACCGTCGGACGCGCGGCTGCCCGGGTCGGCGACGGGGTCAACATCCTGCTCGTCGACCACGAGGATTCCTTCGTGCACACGCTCGCCAATTACTTTCGCCAGACCGGCGCTGCGGTCACCACGGTGCGCCCGCCTGTCGACGAGGCGCTTTTGAACCGCGTCGATCCTCACATGATGGTGCTGTCGCCAGGTCCCGGAATGCCGAAGGATTTCGACTGCAGGACGACGATCAAGCGGGCGCGCGGCCGCGGCCTGCCGATCTTCGGCGTCTGTCTCGGCCTGCAGGCCATTGCCGAAGCCTATGGCGGTGACCTGCGCACGCTCGCGGTGCCGGTGCACGGCAAGCCCTCGCGCATCCGTATAAACGAACCGGGCATGGTCTTTTCCGGCCTCGGGAGGGAGGTCACCGTGGGTCGCTATCACTCGATCTTCGCGGACCCGGCGACGCTGTCGCTGGATTTCGACATCACGGCGGAGAGCGATGACGGCGTCATCATGGGCATCGAACACAAAACCGAGCCGGTTGCCGCAGTCCAGTTTCATCCCGAGTCGATCATGAGCCTTGGCCAGGACGCCGGGATGCGCATGATCGAGAATGTCGTCGCGCATCTGGCACGGCGTGGCGGGTGACGCGGTTCGAGGAATCGGTGAAAACAATCTGCTACCGACAGTGACATGGTCCAATGCTGGACTATGTCCCCGTTCGATGCCAAAATTGATGCTCTCGTCGCGCAAATCCGAAAGGACGCCGTAATGGGTGCTGAACACAAGATCTCGCAGACCTTCAAAGTCACCGAGGCCAAGGCAAAACTATCGGAGCTTCTGGCGAAGGCCGAAAGCGGCGAGGCGATCTTCATCGCCCGTGGCAGCGATCCGGTTGTCCAGCTGGTGCCCGTACATGCGCCGAAAAGAGCGCGCCCCGGTCGCCTCGCGCACTGGGCCAAACAGGACGACAGCGCTCTGTTCGAAACCGACCCAGAACAGGCGGCGATCGACGCCGGCGATTGGAACGACGATGTCGGCATCTGGCAGGGAAAACCTGCTGACGGAAACGGCGACGCGTGAAGCTGCTCCTCGACAGTCACGCCATCTGGTTGTGGCTGACCGACAGCCCGAAACTGCCGACCGCAATGAAGCGGATGCTGATCGAGAATCCGGCGGCTGTTCACATCAGCATCGTTAGCTACTACGAGATCGGCCTCAAGCAGCAACGCGGACGCCTGCCCGGGCATCCGTTGGAAATGCGCGAGGCCCTCGATGCCGACGGATTTACGGAACTGGACGTAACCGCGATGCACATGGTTACGGCCTCTCAACTTGACTGGTCCCATCGCGATCCGTGGGACCGGATTCTGGCGGCGCAGACGATCGTCGAGGGCTGTGCCCTGGTTTCGACCGACAAAGCTTTCGACGCGATCGTCAACGACCGGCTTTGGTAATGAGCGGAACGCCAGGCAATGGTCTCCTGCTCCTTGCGGGCACTTCTGACTGGCAGCTGATCGAATGGCCCGGGGCGAAGAGGAACCCACCAAATGTGTCTCCTCATGGAAACACAAAACCGAACAACGCGCGTGCTACCAATCCTGACAGGTCATCTGCCACCGATACCGTTCGAGGAATCGGTTGCCGCGCGGCGTCGAGGCGGCTATAACGCCGCCATGATGGATGTCGGGATGAACACGACCGGAAAAGCGTTTGGCGCGGACAATCAGCTGTCGGCGACGCGTTCCCATGTTCTTCGCAATCTGCTTCTCGGCCTTACTGGCGATCGCCGGGCTCGTTAGAGGAGCGTCCGGCGGTCGATACGCCGGCTGGCACAGGCTCCTTCCCCTCACGATGATATTGGATTGACCTTTGGGTTCCGCCGCGCCACGGGCGCCGGGCCGTGAAAAGAACGAGAGATGACATGAACGAGACAGTTCCACCAAGGCCGGAGATGCGGGAAGCACCCGGCATGCCGCATGCTTCCGTCAAATACCAACCCTATCCGTTGACCGGGCTCGACGATCGGACCTGGCCGTCGCGCCGCATCGAACAGGCGCCGATCTGGTGTTCGGTCGATTTGCGCGACGGAAATCAGGCGCTGATCAACCCGATGGGCCATGAGCGCAAAGCGCGCATGTTCCAGTTGCTGCTCGACATGGGCTTCAAGGAGATCGAGATCGGATTTCCCTCCGCCTCGCAGACCGATTTCGACTTTGCCCGCTGGTGCATCGAAGGCTATGACGTGCCGGAGGACGTTTCGCTCCAGGTCCTGGTGCAATGTCGGCCGGAGCTGATCAGACGAACCTTCGAGGCGCTGGAGGGCGCGCATCGGCCGATCGTGCATTTCTACAATTCGACCAGCGAATTGCAGCGCCGCGTGGTGTTTGCCAAGGATGTCGCCGGCATCAAGCAGATCGCCGTCGACGCGGCCAAAATGGTGACCGACATGGCGGCCGGGGCCGGCGGCGGCTACCGCTTCCAGTATTCGCCGGAGAGTTTCACCGGCACCGAGCTGGAGGTGGCGCTGGAAATCTGCAACGCCGTGATCGAGGTCGTGCAGCCGACGGCGGACAACAAGCTGATCGTCAACCTGCCGTCGACCGTGGAGATGACGACGCCGAATGTCTATGCCGATCAGATCGAATGGATGTGCCGGCAGCTGGACCAGCGCGAGAACCTGATCGTTTCCCTGCATCCGCACAATGATCGCGGCACCGGCATCGCGGCGACGGAGCTTGCCCTGATGGCCGGCGCCGACCGCGTCGAGGGCACGCTGTTCGGCAATGGCGAACGCACCGGCAATGTCGATGTGGTGACGCTGGCGCTGAACATGTTCACCCAGGGCGTCGACCCGAATCTGGACTGCAGCGACATCGAGCGGCTCAAGAACGTCTATGAATATTGCAACCAGATGGTGATTCCGGAGCGGCACCCCTATGTCGGCGAACTGGTCTACACCGCCTTCTCCGGGTCGCACCAGGACGCGATCAACAAAGGCATGAAGGCGATCCGCGTTGCCAACACGCCGATCTGGGAAGTGCCCTATCTGCCGATCGACCCGCAGGATGTCGGCCGTACCTATGAGGCGATCATCCGGATCAATTCGCAATCGGGCAAGGGCGGCATCGCCTATGTGCTGCAAGAGGATTACGGGCTGAACCTGCCGCGCGGACTGCAGATCGAGTTCCAGGGCGATGTCCAGCGCATCACCGAGGAAAAGGGGGAGGAACTGCCCTCAAAACTCATCTATAAGCGCTTCATGGAGCGTTATGTCGAGCAGCCGGGCGCGCGCCTTGCCTATGTCGACCACCATACCTTTCCGACGCAGGGTCAGAAGGGTATGCGCGATTGCGAGGCGGTGATCAGCGACGGCGACACGACGCTGACCATCAGTGGCCGCGGCACCGGGCCGATCGACGGCTTCGTCAACGCGCTGTCGGACCATATCGGCGTCGATTTCACCGTGGCCGATTATGCCGAACATTCCCTGCAACACGGCGCGAACGCGGCGGCCATCTGCTACATGGAGGTGGAGCATGCCGGCGGACGACTGTTCGGCGTCGGCATCAGCACCAATATTGTCGCCGCATCGCTCGATGCGGTGGTATCGGCGGCCAACCGGCTCCTGGAGACGCGGTAGCCGGAGGCGACGGCTTGCCGGGCGGAGGAAACGGACGGTGACGGATGTGACGGAGCTTTATGCCGTCGAGGTGGGTACCGGCGGCCTCGAGCCGCTGGTGTTCCTGCACGGCTTTGGCGCCGCCGCCTTCGTCTGGGCGGATCTGCAGCGGGAATTCGCCGACGAGCGCGCCTCGCTGGCCTATGATCTGCCCGGGCACGGCCGGTCGCTGCAGGCTGACGGCATCGGCGGCGCCGGCCATATGGCGCGCGCCGTCACCGCCGATCTCGAACGCCGCGGCATCACCCGGGCGCATGTCGTCGGCCATTCCATGGGTGGCGCGGTGGCGGCGAAAATCGCCCTGCGCACACCGGCGCTCGTTGCTTCGATGACGCTGCTCGCGCCGGGGGCGTTTGGCCCGGAAATCAACCATCGCCTGCTGTCGCGCTATGCGGCGGCGACCGAGCATGACGCGCTGCTGGCCACGCTTGAAAACATGTATGGCTGGAACAATCCGGTTCCCGAAAGAGTGGTCTCGGGCCTGGTCGAGCGCCGCAATAGGCGCGGCGCGACAGACTGCCTGGCCTCCATTCTGTCGAGCATCCTGGTGGAGAGGGACGACGGCGTGATGCAGGGCATGATCCCGCGCGGCGCGCTCGCCGAACTCGCAATGCCGGTCAAAGTGCTGTGGGGGACGCAGGACCGTGTCGTGCCGACGCGCCAGGCACGCCGGCTGCCACCGCTTTTCGCCGCTCATGTCTTCGAAGACACCGGCCATATGCTGATCGACGAGCGGCCGGCGGAGACGGCGCGCCTGATCCGCCAGAATATCCGCGCCGCGAGGCCTTGATCTCAATCGGCCTGGCCGAGCGCGATCCTCCGGGTCACGCCGATCGCCTCCAGGAAGACCGTGTCGTGGCTGATCACCAGAAGGGCACCGTCATAGGCGGACAAACCGGCCTCCAGCGCCTCGATCCCGCGCAGGTCGAGATGATTGGTCGGCTCGTCCAGCATCAGGAGTTGCGGCGGATGGGGACCGCCCAGAACGATGGCGAGGCCGGCGCGCAGCGTCTCGCCGCCGCTTAGCGTGGCGACCGTGCGCAGCGCCGCGTCGGCGCGAAACCGGAAGCGGGCGAGCGCCGACCGGCAGGCATTTTCATCCGCCTCGAGATTGAGCCGCAGAAAATTGTCGCGGATAGTCGCGGCGGGATCAAGCAGATCCATATGCTGATCCAGAACGGCCACGGTGCCATGGATCTCGGCGCGGCCGGACAGCGCCGCGAGGTCGCCCGTCAGCAATCGCAACAGCGAGGTCTTTCCCGAGCCGTTGCGCCCGGTCACGGCGACCCGTTCGGGGCCGACCAGCGTGAAGGACAGGTCGCGGATGACCGGGTCGGTCGCGTCCGGGCCGCCCGTCAGGTGGTCGACCTCTACCAGCATTTTGCCGGCGGGCAGGCCGGTCGGCTCCAATCGCATCGACAGCGGCTGTAGGATCTCGACCTGCGAACGAGCCTCGGCCGCTTCCCGCGCTGCGGTGGCGCGCCGGCGGTCGCTCATGCGCGTTTGTGCGGCACCGGTCTGTTCGGCCCGGTTCCGCATGGCGTTCAGCAGCATTTTCGGCTGGTCGCGGCGGCCGCGCATGCGTCTGCCGGCGCTGTCCCGGCGCGCCTGCCGCTCGCGCTGGATTTGCGTCTGGCGGTCAATCGCCTGCAGCGCGCGTTCGGCGACATCGCGCCGGTGTTCGGCGGACTGGAGTTCGGCGGCCTTTTGCGCGCGATAGGCGGTCCAGTTGCCACCATAGTCATGCGCCCCGAGCGAGGAGAGCTCGACAATCCTGTCCATCCGCTCGAGCAACGCGCGATCGTGGCTGGCGACGATCGCCGCGCCGCGCCAGCGCGACAGCACCTCGGCCACCGCCGTGCGCCCGTCGCCGTCGAGATTGTTCGTCGGCTCGTCGAGCAGGATGACGTCTGGCGCGGCAAACAGCAGCGCGGCAAGCAGCACCCGGGTCCGCTCGCCGCCGCTGAGATCGTCGACAAGCCGGTCCGGACCGAGCCCGCCAAGCCCGACCTGCCGCAAACTGTCGTCAAGCCGTGTCTCAAGTGTCCAGTCGGCGTGTTCCAGATCGTCAGACGACGCCTCTCCTGTCTCGATGCGACGCAAACGCGCCCATTCCTCAGAAACATCGAAAAGCTGCGCCACCGTGCTGTCCAGCGATGCGGTCTGCCGCATCATGGCAACGCGGCCGACACGGCTGACGCTGCCGGCCGCCGGTGTCACCGATCCGGCGACAAGCCGAAGCAAGGTAGATTTGCCGGAACCGTTGTCGCCGACCACGCCGGTCCGGCCCGGGCCGAAGGCGAGATCCAGGTTCGAAAAAAGCGGATGTCCGTCAGGTGTCGACCAGGACAGGTTCTTGATCACGATGGAGGAGGGCATGGCAATGGACTTTCACGGTGAAGGCTCTGGAAGGCGAAGCGTTCAGCCGGAATTCCATGATGCGACCGTCCTGTTCGTGTTGCGGATGGCCGGGATGTAAATCAACGCGGGAATGTTTTCAAGAGCGTCACGGCGGGCCGGTCTTACCCGGCCGTTTGCCCGATCTCATCGAACAGCCACTCCCGGAATGCCTTGACCTTCGGCCGGTCGCGGTCGGCCCTGGGGCAGACCACATAATAGGCAAATCGCGCCGGCAGCGTGACGTCGAAGGGCTTGACCAGACGGCCCGAAGACAGCGCGTCGGCGACTAGCACGCTGCGCGCCAGCGCCACGCCGTCGCCCTGTTCGGCGGCTTGCAGCACCAGGTTCGAATGCTGGTAGATCGGCCCCCGGCCGGTCGGCACATCGGTCTCGCCGGCCGCCATCAGCCACATCCGCCAGTCGATCCGCATATCGTCCTGCAGCAGCGTGTGGTGTTTGAGATCGGCCGGCTTTTCGAGCGGCGGCCCGTCGCGCAGCAGCGACGGCGCGCAGACCGGAAAGATCTCTTCGGTCATCAGCCGCTCAACGCTGAGGTCGGGCCACTCGCCGGTGCCGTAGCGGATCGCCAGATCGACATTCGCCCGGGCGAAATCGACACTTTCGTCGGCGGTGGCGATGCGCACGTCGATCTGCGGAAAGGCTTTGCGAAACCGGCCGAGTCGCGGCACCAGCCACGTGGCGGCGAAGGAATCGGTGGTTGTTACGGTCAGTTCTCCCGACCGGTCGTCGCGGTGCAGCCGGTCCACGGCGGTTGCCAGGATGTCGAGCGCCTCGGTGACGGCCGGATAGAGCGTCTGGCCGGCCTTGGTCAGATGCAGGGCGCGGTTCAGGCGCTCAAACAGCGGCATTCCGAGGTCCTGTTCGAGCGCCTTGACCTGATGGCTGATCGCCGCCTGGGTGACATTCAGTTCATCGGCCGCGCGGGTGAAGCTCAAATGCCGCGCCGCCGCCTCGAAGGCGCGCATCGCGTTCAGGGAAGGAAGTCGTCTGGTCATGCGGTGTGATAATGAACATAGCGTTCTTTATCAATGCTCGTGGGCATCTTTCGGAAAAGTCCATAAAAAACAGAATAATGGGACTCATACGGCTTCATTTCAGATTAGAAATGATAATCCGAAAGCCAAAAGAGATCGTTTGTGGCGTCGTCTCCGGCCCCCTATGTCGAGCCTGTCGAAACGACGCTTGACGAGAAGGGAGATCGGTCATGAAGTCCACCACCTTTGCCGCGCCGCGACCCGCCTGCCCGCCGGTCGAAGGCCACCCACACCGGGCCCGCGCCTTCTGGCGGCCGGGTGTCGTGCTTGCCGGGTTCCGGCGACTGCAGGATCGAGCGACGCAGCGCCATCGCCTGCGCGATATGGAAAGCTGGCAACTCCGGGATCTCGGACTCAGCCGTGCCGCGGCGCAGCGCGAGAGCCGTAGGCCATTCTGGGTTTCCGGCAAGGGCGCATAGGCGTACCGCAATGATCCGCTTGCATTTGCCGCGAAGCGGAACGATAGTAGAGGCATCGACCACGCAACCGAGGAGATGATCATGAACGCCATTGTGACGATCCCGACCGGGCGCGTGGAATCACGCCTGATCTGACAGGTTTGAGGGCGCCGTTTTGACGGCTCCCGGATTCTCTCTCGACCGGTCATAGGCCAGCCGTCGACCCCGCATTCCGTGCGGGCCGATGACATTTGCGTCTATCCTTCAAAGAGAGAGAAATGACAGACACCATTGCGGCACTTGCCGATCTCGGCTGGGGTGCCTTTTTCCAATCGCAACTGGATCTCGACGAGATCGCGACCTGTCAGCCGGTGCGCGTGACCGCCGTGCATCGTGATGTGCTCGACGTCGCCGGCGGCGGCGGGCCGTTCCGTCTGCCGCTCGCCCGTTCGCCGGCGGCTAGCGAGGCAACGGTCGGCGACTGGCTGCTCCTGGACGGCAGCGGTGAAAGAGCGCGGCGGGTGCTGAACCGCAAAAGCCTGTTCAAGCGGCGCGCCGCCGGCACCGGCCGGTCGGTGCAACGGATTGCCGCCAATGTCGACACGCTGTTCGTGGTCTCCTCCTGCAATCAGGACTTCAACCCGGCGCGGCTCGAACGCTATCTCGCCCTTGCCCGGGAGAGCGACGTGATGCCGGTGGTCGTGCTGACGAAAGCCGATACCTGCGCGTCGCCGGAAGACTATCGCCGTCGGGCCGAGGCCCTGTTGCCGGGGCTGCTGGTCGAAACGGTGGATGCGCGCGATCCGCTGACGCTGGAGGGCCTGCGGAGCTGGTGCGGCAAGGGCCAGACGGTCGCGCTCGTCGGTTCCTCCGGTGTCGGCAAGTCCACACTGGTCAATACGCTGACGGGCGATGCCGGCCTGCTGACGGCGGCGGCCCGTGCCGACGACGACCGCGGCCGTCACACGACAACGGGCCGGGCGCTGCACCGGCTTGCCGATGGCGGCTGGCTGATCGACACCCCCGGCATGCGCGAATTGCAGATGGTCGACGCCGCTGCCGGCATCGACGCCGTCTTCCAGGACATCGTCGATCTGGCGGGCCGCTGCCGTTTCGCCGATTGCGGTCATGACAGCGAACCCGGCTGTGCCGTGCAGGCGGCGATCGCCGACGGCACGCTGGATGCCGGCCGGCTCAAGCGCTATCGCAAGCTGGTTTCGGAGGAGCGGCTCAATCGCGAAAGCATCGCCGAAAGGCGGGCCCGCGAAAAGGCCTTTGGCCGCATGGTGAATGCCACGATGCGGGCGAAGCGCGCCGAACGGCGGCGCTAGACTGACGTGTTCCCGCCTCTTTTGCCCGTCCCGGGTTGGCGATAGGTTGCGCTCGGGACGGGTTTGGATGCCGGGAAAGCGGGGATGACGATGAGAGGCTTCTATCTGGCGGCGGCAATTGTCGGGACACTGGTTCCCTGGTTGTTTTTCGGGTCGTATTTCGCGGCGAACGGTCTCAATCTCGTCGGTTTCGCCGCCGCGCTGTTCGCCAATGGCGCGGCCGGCGGCTTTTCCGCCGATGTGCTGATCTCGATCCTGGTCTTCTGGCTGTGGTCCTATCACGACGCGCGCCATATCGGGCTGCCGCGCTGGTGGCTGGTGCTGCCTGCCGGCTGCCTGGTTGGCCTATCGCTCGCTCTGCCGCTCTATCTGTTCATGCGCGAGGGCGTGGCTGCTCGCAACACGTGACCGCGATGGCTCGGTCGCCGGCCTGTGCAACGCGACGCCGAGCATGACCAGCGCAATGCCGATCAGGTCGCGCGGGCTGGGGATCTGCACAAGCACGATGGCCGCGACGATAGTGGCCGTCGCCGGCAGCAGGGCGAGAAGCAGCGCGAAGCTGGCGCGTGGCAGGCGCGACATGGCGAGCTGGTCGCAGCAATAGGGAATGACCGACGAACAGATGCCGACGGCGATGCCGGCGAGGATCAGTTGGACGTGGCCGAAGGCGCGCAGCGCTTCCACGAAGCCGATCGGCATCAGCAAAAGGAACGCGATGACCATCGCCGCGCCGAGGGTCTCGATGCCGCCGCCGGCACCGCCTTCCGCCGCCCGGTGGCCGAGCACGATATAGGCGACGAACAGAGCGGCATTGAGCACGGCCCAGAACAATCCGATCGGGTCGCTCGCCCATTTCAGGTCGATGAGAATGAAGACACCCGCCACGGCGAGGGCCAGCGCCAACCAGTTGCGGCGGCTGCGCAGCCCGTAAAGCGCAACCGCGATGGTGCCGACGAACTCCATCGCCGCCACGAGGCTCATCGGCAGCCGGTCCAGGGCGAGATAGAAGGCGGTGTTCATCACCGCGAGGCAGAGCCCGAGGCCGAGCAGAAGCAGGCGCGTCTTGCCGTCGGCGCGGCGCCAGGTCTTCCATGGGCGCGTCAGCGGCGCGAAAACCAGCGCGGCCGAGGCGATGCGGAACCAGGCGACACCGAGCACGCCGATGGCCGGAAAAAGCAGGACCGCGAAAGCCGGGCCGAGATAGTGAAAGACCGCGCTGACGCCAAACCAGGCTTGCGGTGGCACCGTCTCGGCGGCCTTGTTCAGGGCAAGGGATGGCATCGGCGTCTCCTTCATTTCATGCGAATATGAAGGCATTCACGCCCAATCGATATGGGTATATGATGCCCACAAAAGTTTGTTTCTTTTGTTTCACAGGGGATATCGATGAAACGCCTTCGATATGAAGACGGTCCGATTGACGCGGTCGACCGCAAGCTACTCAACGCGCTGGCGCGAAATGCCCGCGTCAGCCAGGCCGAGCTGTCGCGGCTTGTCGGCCTGTCCGCTCCGAGCGTCGCCGAACGGATCAGGCGACTGGAGGAGGCGGGAATCATCGAGGGCTATACGGTGCGGATCAATCCGCAGGCGCTTGGACTGCCGATCGCAGCGTGGCTGCGCATCCGGCCGGTTCCGGGGGCGTTGCAGACGGTTGCGTCCATCCTGGAGGATTTGCCCGATATCGTCGAATGCGACCGGGTCACCGGCGAGGATTGCTTCATTGCCCGCGCCCATGTGCCGTCGATGCAGGCGCTCGAAACGCTGATCGACGCCATTATCCCGCATGCGATGACCAACACTTCGATCATCCAATCGTCGCCGGTCAAGCGCCGGTTGCCGCCGCTTCTGCAACCGGACCAGAGCCGTAAGTAGGCATCCGCAGGTTGCACGCAGCGTCTCAGATTCCCAACTTGACTAGTCGACTAGTCATGTATTAGCCTATCGCATGGCCCGATCTGACCAGACGCCGCGCTATCTATCCTTGAGCGAGCACATCCAGGCGCGCATCCGCGCCGGTGAATATGGCTCGGGCGACCGTCTCCCCAGCGAGGCCGAACTCTGCCGGCTGCATGGTGTCAGTCGCGGCACTGCCGTACGCGCGATCGAACAACTGGTCGCCGAGGGCATTGCCGTTCGCCGGCAGGGTTCGGGCACCTTCGTGGCCCGTCCGTCGATGCACCGCCGCTCGGGCAGGCTGCTGAGTTTCAGCGAGGCGGCGACCTCGGAGGGGCGCGATGCCACCCAGAAGGTGTTGAGCATCGGACCCGCCGATGACGCGGTGGCGCGCGAGTTCCATTGCGAGCCGCCGGCCGTGTTGCTGATGCGTCTGCGGTCGATCGACGGCAAGCCGTGCGCCTATCACCGCTCGGTGATCCCCGACCGGATTGCCCGGGTCGCGCTGGCGACGGGCGAGGGGCTCGAGGACCCTCATTTTTCGCTTTACCACGCTTTTGAAAAGGCCGGCTATGCGGTGGCGCGGGCCGATGAGCGGGTCACCGCGCGGCTCGCGACGGAGGAGGAGGCCGATCGCCTGAACATCGATGCGCCGGCGGCCGTCATCGTCGTCTTCCGGCGCAGCTTCGATGCCGGCGGCACCCTGGTCGAGGCGGTCGAGGCGGTGCATGACAGCGCGGTCTATACCTATGACATCAACCTGGAACTGCGCGCGCCGCAACACGGCGGCGAGGATCCGCGCCGGATTCACAGTTTTGCAGCGGCAGCAAATCGACAGACCGGGGTCGGGACCCGGCATGCAAGGGAGAGAAGGAAACCGACATGAAACTGAAGCAGATCGCAATCGGCGGCATGGCCGCCATGCTTGCCGGGATTCCGTCGATCGCCATGGCGGCGGATGCCGCCCCGGCGGTGCTGATCATCGCCCAGGGCGGTCTCGGCGACGGCTCCTGGAACGACACCGCCTATGCCGGCTTCCAGGCCGGGCTCGAAAAGACCGGCATTGACGGCCGCCCGCTGGAATCGAAGGATGTCGTCGCCCAGGGCGAAGAGATCATGCGCCGCGCCGCCGATGGCGGTTTCGGCCTGATCATCAGCCTGGAATGGATCCATGGCGAGCCGATGCAGGACATCGCCACCGACTATCCGGATCACAACTGGGTCATCCTGAACCAGACCCGCGAGGGCGACAATATCGCCTCGGTCGTCTTCGCCGAACATGAGGGTTCGTTTCTCGCCGGCGCGCTGGCCGGGCTGGTGACCACCGACACCTCGATCCCGGGCATCAATCCGGATCCGGTGATCGGTGTCATCGGCGGCGTCAAGGCGCCGGGTATCGACAAGTTCATCGTCGGCTACATCCAGGGCGCTGAGGCCGTCAATCCTGACATCGACGTCAAGGTCGCCTATTCCGACACGTTCGGCGATCCGTCCAAGGGCGAACAGATGGCCAAGGCGATGTTCGACCAGGGTGCCGATATCGTCTACCAGGTGGCCGGCGGCACCGGCATCGGCATCATCGAGGCGGCGAAGAACGAAGGCCACTACGCCATCGGCGTCGATACCGACCAGGACGGCATGGCGCCGGGCCATGTGCTGACCAGCATGCTCAAGCGCGTCGACGTGGCGGTCGAGGACATCGTCACCGACTATGCCGCCGGCAATTTCCCCGGCGGCGAGGTGATCGATTTCGGCCTGGCCCAGAACGGCGTCGCGCTGTCCGACATGACCCATACGAAGGACCTTGTTCCGGCCGCCTATCTGGAGCAGGTCGAGGCGCTGAAGGACGACATCGTCGCCGGCCGCATCGAAGTCTGGGATGTGTCGACCTAGGGCTATCCGGAGTTCTTCGAGTAGGGCCATCGGGGCCGGAGTGCCGCCGTGTCGGACATGGATCCTGTCAGCATTCGCATCGGCGCGCGGGACCTTTGCAAGTCCTATGGCGCGGTCGAAGCCAATCGCGACGTTTCGCTCAGCGTCGCGCCGGGCGAGATCCATGCCGTCGTCGGCGAGAACGGCGCCGGCAAATCGACGCTGATGCGTTGCATGCAGGGCATCGAGCGGCCCGACAGCGGCACCGTCATCGTCGACGATCATCCGGTGCGGTTCACTCAGCCGCAGCAGGCGCTCAACCTCGGCATCGGCATGGTGCACCAGGAGTTCATGCTGGCGCCGGACCTGACATTGTTGGAAAACCTCGTGCTCGGCGATGAGCCGGTGCGGGTCTCGCTGGGCGCGGTATCGCGCATCGATTGGGGGGG